>Ga0257111_1000120_pt1 | contig 31232 bp, 28 predicted proteins | sample LP_taG_6_FD_191567 | JGI IMG/M metagenome (GOLD analysis project Ga0257111, IMG submission 191567) | Marine microbial communities from Northeast Subartic Pacific Ocean, Canada - LP_J_2015_P26_500m | ecosystem: Environmental > Aquatic > Marine > Oceanic | place: Canada: Northeast Subartic Pacific...
GCTTTATAACAACTATTACTGCTACCATATTGCTACCCTAAACTGAATTCTTAACTAAAATACCACCCCATAGCGGGTTAAGCATGGGGTGGGTTAGCGGTATAGAAACAATTGGACACATTGTTACGCTATTTTTTGATATTTAGGCTGGCGTGGTGTAATATTGTCTTAATGAAGCGCATTGGATCGGTAATCAATTGGTTCAATAATTTTTCAACTTCTTTTTGAGATACAAGTTTATTTCTGTCTCCCCTTAAGACTAACCCCATGAAGAGGCCGCATATTCATCTGGATTAGTACCAGTATATCTTTTTAACCAATCAAAGGTTATGGTCTCTTTTTTATTCATAGTTCTATTTTACTATTAATTTGAAATTAATTACTGGGTTTTTTGTTTATAGACATTTAGGACTGGTAGGGTGAAAGACCCATGCCATATGGCATGGGTCTAAGAAATAAATATGTCGTTTATGGCATGATTTTAATAGTAGTCATACCAAGTATAACCAATATTAAACGAATTGATTCAATATACCCATAAGGTCCACTACCCTATTGGAATAACCCCATTCATTATCATACCAATTCAGTGTTTTTATAAAATTTCCACCGATTACTCTGGTGAATGGGGCATCGTATATAGATGAGTGCTCGTTACCAATAATGTCCGTGGACACCACTGGGAGAGTTGAATATTCCAATACTTTTGCAAGCGGCCCACTTTCTGCTGCCGCGTGGACAGCATCATTTATCTTTTCAAGGGTTACATCCTGTTCTAAGCGCACATTAAAATCTACAACTGAACCATCCGGAACAGGCACCCGCATAGCGATACCATCCAGTTTTCCATTCAGTTCCGGCAACACTTTTCCAACAGCTCGCGCTGCACCTGTTGTTGTTGGAATAACATTTTCAGCGGCTGCCCGGCTTCTACGCCAATCTGAATGCGGAACATCCGCTAATCGCTGATCATTGGTATAGGCGTGGATGGTGTTGATTACACCAAGCTCAATTCCGAATGCTTCGTGCAGCACCTTGGCCATCGGGGCCAAGCAATTCGTGGTACAGCTGGCGTTAGAAATAATATTGTGGTCTGCTGTTAACCCATCATCATTCACCCCTAGGACTACCATATAATCGATTTCGTCCTTTGGCGGTACCGTTAAAATAACTTTTTTTGCACCCGCCGTCAGATGATTTTCTAATTGGGCTCGTTGCCTGAATATACCAGTGGACTCAACAACAACATCAATACCTAGGTCACCCCAGGGCAATTGTTCGGGTATCCTTTCTGATAATAACCTAACTTGTTGATGCCCCGCATTGAGTATGTCCCCATCCAGTGCAACTTTACCAGGGAAACGACCCATAACAGTATCATACTTTAAAAGGTAGACAAGAGCATCTTTATCAAATATATCATTAATAGCAACAAGATCAATTTCTTTATGATGATCCAAGACCCGAAATACAGACCGTCCAATTCTGCCAAATCCATTAATTGCAACGCGCATTATGCAGCATCCTTATTTCCATAGAGCAGTATTGTATCAAGGATTCTTTTTGCAAACCCCCAGCCATTATCGTACCAGCAGATCGTCTTCAACAATTTTTCTGCTGTGATCATTGTTGCTTTGGCATCAAATATCATTGTTTCTTCCCGGCCGTTCACATCACTAGATACAATGGGGTCATCCGTATACCCTACTAAACCTGCGTATTCATTTTCCGCTATCTGTTTCATTACTTGATTAACTTCTTCCACGACAGGCATGGTTTCTAATTCAGTAGTAAGGTCAACGCAGGAACCATTTGGAACGGGTACATTGAATGCAATACCATCTAGCTTACCCGAAAATTCAGGCATTAATTGCTCAATGATCTCTGGCGCGCCTGTCGTATTAGGAATAATATTTTCAACCGCCGAGCGGCTGCGCCGTAGATCTAGACCTACCGCGTCTGCAAGGGGCTGATCCGCTGTATAGGCATGGATGGTGGTCATCATCGCCCTTTTGACAGAATAGTGCTGATCCAATATTTTTAGCATCAAGGCTAATACTTGTGTTGTAGATGAAGTAGCAGAAATGATTTGATCTGATGGTTGGATAGAATTATCATTTACTCCATTGATTACAATTCGATCGATATCATCTTCTGGCGTCCGGGTTACAAAGACTCGTTTGGCACCTGCTTCCAGGTGTTGTTCCAGTTCTTCGCGTTTTAGGTAATGGCCGGTTGCATCAATAACCACATCCACACCGAATGTATCCCAGGGAATTGTACCGGGCTTGCCACCGGAAAGGACACGCACATGCTGACCTTCAGTGGTAAAATAATTGCCATCCAGCTTGACTTCATCTTTCAGAGTGCCATGTACCGAATCCCGCATTAAAAGATAGTGCAGGGCATCTGCATGTCCTAAATCACTTATCGCAACAAAATTTAGTTGTGGATTAGTGTAACCCAGTCGGAAAATGTTACGACCAATACGGCCAAATCCAAACAAAGCAATATTTATTTTATTATTAATATTTATAGTCTCAAAAATATAATATGTAAATGTACTATTATAATTTAATATCTTTTTCATTGTTCTTATAAAACCAATTAATTATATATTCAGCTTTAAAATATTTTTAATTAAAAAGAGAAGAAACATTATGAAATTTGATACAAAAGTACTTCATGCAGCAATTAAACCAGATCTTACAACAGGTTCCATCGTTACCCCCCTACATCAAACTGCTACCTACGTGATGGAAGAAGTCGGAAAAGATAAAGGATTTGATTATGCCCGTTCTGCCAACCCCACTCGGCAAATAATGGAGGATCACTTGGCTGCACTTGACAGTGGTAAATACGGAGTAGCTTTTTCAAGTGGTATGGCAGCAGTGGATAGCTGTTTGAAATTATTAAAGACTGGAGATCATGTAATTTGCTCCGATGATGTATATGGTGGTACATACAGATTATTCAATCAACTATTGATTAATTATGATTTGCACTTTACTTATGTGGATACATCATTTCCCGACAAAATTGAAAAAGCTATTCGGCCTGAAACAAAAATGATCTGGGCTGAGACGCCCACTAATCCTCTTTTAAAAATTACTGACCTGAATGCGGTTGCAAAGATTGCCAAAAAACACGATTTAATTTTTGGCATAGACACCACCTTTATTACTCCAGTTTTTCTACGGCCGCTAGAATTCGGTGCTGATTTGGTAATTCACAGTACCACAAAATACCTAAGCGGGCACAGTCAATTGATCGGTGGGGTGGTGATTACCAATAGAGAAGATCTCTTTGATCAACTTAAGTTTGTCCAAAAAACGGTTGGTGCTATACCTAGTCCATTCGACTGTTGGCTTACTTTATTGGGCGTTAAAACACTTGATATTAGAATGAAAAAACATGCCTCGAACGCCCAAGGAGTAGCTGAATTTTTAGAAAATCACCCTAAAGTTGCATCGGTAACATACCCAGGATTGCCCTCTCACCCTATGCACCAAGTTGCCAAGGAACAAATGAGCGGCTTCAGCGGAATGATTTCCTTTGAACTAACTGGTGGAATATCAGCTGGAAAAACATTAATGAATTCAGTGCAATTGGCGCAAATTGCAGAAAGTCTTGGTTCAGTGGAAACCATGATCGCACATCCCACAACCATGACCCATGCGGCAATACCAAAAGAAGAACGTTTAGCTAGCGGACTTACTGATGGTTTAGTGCGTCTTTCCGTGGGAATAGAAAATGTAAATGATATTATTCATGATCTGGAAATGGCCCTGGAAAGCTCATAACCTAGTTCAATGAGATACAAGAATGATCGGAAATTTTTATTCACGATAAATCCTTTCAAATTTCTTTGCATGATTCTAGTAGATAATCGGAACGCTCAATAATGGTATTGCTATATCCATTGATTTTACGTTCTTTTATTTTTTCTGGATCAACTTCACTGATTGCTATTTTTAATAATGCATATTCCCTCAGATGACAATTAATGTTCGTTGCTTCAACTACGTCATACACATCGTTTAAACGCTTCAGGTTATTAACAATAACAGATTGTTTCGTCTTATCTGATTCATTTAAAACAATTGTCATTCTGGTAATACCTGAATTTTCTGTCTCTCCAGCGACAAGACTCTCAATGTTATAATTGCGTTTTCTTATCATGCTGGAAACCCGGTTTAAAACACCAGGTTCATCTTGCACATATACAATTAGGATCTGTTTTACTGTTTTACTTCCTTTATATTTCTGAATCTTGAAACTTGACCAAAAAATAATACCTAAAAGGAATTGAGGCCTTTAGGTATTTCATACTATTGCAAATACATTTAACGTATCAAAAGACACCTATTTTCAAATTACCCGCAGGTTGTTTCAACCATTGCTGCACAGACCAAATACGGATCCATATTTGCAGCAGGACGCCGGTCTTCAAGGTAGCCTTTCCCTGCATGGGCTGTGCCCATAGGTATACGGACAGATGCACCCCGGTCACTTACACCATACCTGAAATCATGGATACTACACGTTTCATGCAACCCCGTGAGCCGCTCTTCATTATGTGCACCGTATACATCAATGTGTCGTTTGTGTGCTTTCTCTAATTTTTTACAAGCGTCTTCAATGACTTTTATTCCGCCATCTTCTCTCATGGATTTCGTGCTGAAATTGGAATGAGCACCTGCACCATTCCAGTCTCCTTTTACTGGTTTTGGATGCAGGGTGGCATTTACACCATAATCTTCACCAAGACGATAGAGGATCCACCGGGCAATCCATAATTCGTCTGAAACAGCCAAGGGCCCTAAGGGCCCCACCTGAAATTCCCACTGGCCAGGCATTACTTCGGCATTTATACCAGAAATCATAATCCCGGCTTCCATACAGGCTTCCATATGGTCCTCAACAATATCCCGTCCAAAAACTTCATCAGCACCAACTCCACAGTAAAAAGGTCCCTGAGGTGCAGGGTAGCCGCCCTCTGGCCAACCCAGTGGGTTACGGCCCAGGAAGAAAGTATATTCTTGTTCAATTCCAAACCATGGTTCATGATCTTTATATTTTTCTGCTACTTTTCTCAATGGTGCACGTGTGTTAGTAACATGGGGTGTGCCATCAGCATTGTTAACCTCGGACATCACCAGTATATGATCACCACCCCTAATTGGATCCGGAACATAGTAGACCGGTTTTAACGCGCAATCACTATTATTACCAGACGCTTGTTCTGTACTGGATCCATCAAAACCCCACTGTGGAATACCCGCAACTGTTTTCACTGGTCCATCAATAATTTTTGTTTTTGAACGCAGTTTAGATGTTGGCTTATGACCATCTAACCAAATATACTCAGCTTTTATCTTACTCACTGTTTTTACTCCTTTGTTTGATATTGTTTTGATTCAACTTATTGCATACGTGTTATGGCTTATAGCGTAGGAAGACAAGATTACTTGCGTTTCTGTTCTTGATACACCTGGCCAGCTTTGAATTTTTCTTAATAATTCTTCTAGCGCTTGAGAATTTTTTGCTACTATAATTAAGGTATGAGAACCTTTTCCCGTGGTACTATAACATTGTACAACTTCGGGCGTATTCCTTGCCGTCTGAATCACTTCTTTGTAATGTTCGGATGATTCTGAAATAACAGTAATTATTGCAGAAACATCTAACCCAAGCAATTTGGGGTTCAGAGTTGCATGAAATCCCTGTATAACTCCTGATTCGGACAGTTTTTTGATCCTATCAGTTACTGTTGGAATGGAAATATCTAGTTCATCAGCTATATGACTTGCTGCCATGCGACCATCTTTTTGTAAATATTCCAGAATTTTTCTGTCCAGATCATCAATTTTCATTGTATAATTAATCATCCTCCCTTATTTATATTATTAAACTATTTTACTATTATGCAATATATTTTTAGTATTATTTTATATATACTTTATAATATTAGCTATTTTTCCATTATTATAAATAATTAATAGTTATTTAGTAGGTGACTATTACTTTTTAGTATAAAAGGTCTTAACCATAACACTGAAAAGGATTAGCATTGTAAACAATCGTCATTGATTAGCCTTAGAGATTTAAACTTTTAGCAATTTTTTGTGCTGCTTGTGTCAATTTATGTCCCGCCTCTATTAGGACTTCAGTTAGATCATAATCTCCTTCTATTACGCTATAAATTTCGTCAATACCCATTTGGTGAATAATATCTGCGCCATCTTCTACTGATCCTGCTATGCATATTACTGGTAGATTATATGACTTTGCGATTTTCGCCACACCTATCGGTGTCTTACCACGGGCAGTCTGGCTATCAATTCGGCCTTCACCGGTAATTACAAGGTTTGTATTAACTAAACTTTTAGCAAGGTCCACAATTTCAATCACTAGATCAACACCCGGTTTTACAACAGCATCAATTAAACCAATTAATGCGGCACCCATTCCGCCTGCTGCACCGGCACCTGGTTTTTCTGCAATATTTCTGCCTGTATTAATAGCCAAGACATCTCCATAACGAGCAAGAGCTTTGTCCAGCACTACAATATCATCCTCTGTGGCACCTTTTTGAGGTCCGTAAATCCTTGATGAGCCATTTTCACCACAAAGTGGATTGTTAACATCACAGGCAACGATAATTTCTGTTTTACTAAGCCTGGGGTCCAGGAATTGCAAATCAATCTTTGCTAATTGCAATAAAGCACACACGTCTGGCGCTAACGGAGCGCCTCCCTGGCCGAGGAATTGCGCACCTAAGGCCTTCATCATACCCATACCACCATCATTGGTCGCACTGCCTCCCAAACCAATGATCAACTTATCACAACCGTGATCCAAAGCAGCATTAATTAATTGGCCTGTACCAAAACTACTAGCCAGGTAAATATTACGTTCCTCTGGTTTTACCAAGTGCATTCCCGAGGCAGCAGCCATTTCGACAATTGCGGTTCGATTGTCTCCCAAAATACCAAAAAATCCTGACACCATATCTCCCATAGGTCCTATTACCGATTGATTAATGATTGTTCCAGAAGTAGCGTCAACTAAAGATTGTACGGTACCTTCGCCACCATCCGCCATAGGAACTTTAACATATTCCGCATCTGGATACACCGCTCGAAAACCAATTTCAATAGCATCTGCAGCTTCCGTCGCAGTAAGGCTACCTTTGAATGAATCTGGAGCAATCACTATTTTCATAATTCAAAAAGAAAAATATCCTACCAAGGAACTATAGTAATAGTAGACTAAGTAAAAAAACAATTGTGATTCCCGTTAACCCTTGCAATAGCGTGGCCATAGTATGGGCTCGGTAGGCAAGTGAAACATTCATATTGCTGAATTGAGATACTACCCAGAAATAGCTGTCATTAGCATGCGAAACGGTCATTGCCCCAGCACCAATTGCCATCACAGTTAATACCCTGCCCATACTGCTATCCAAACCCAATTCTGGTAATAAACTTGCAACCATAGCAGATGTCGTAACCAGTGCAACTGTAGATGACCCCTGAGCCGATTTTAAAGCTGCCGCTACCAGAAAAGGCATAAATATACCCACACCCATTCCCGAAAGGGTTTGACCAAGGTATTCACTTATGGGTGTGGCCTTGAGGACGGCACCAAAAGCACCGCCGGCACCAGTTATAAGTATGATAGGTGCAGCCGCTGTAATACCTTGACTTACAAAATTACCCAATTGTTTTGTTCTTTCCCCAAGCCTAATTAATCTGGTAGAAAGCGCTAGACCAAAAATTAGCGCTATTAGAGGCTTACCAAGAAACAACACCCCGATAAAAATAATACCTGTGCCAAAAGGTCGGCTCGGAAAATTTGCGATAGAACCCATACATATCATCAAAATGGGCATAATAATGGGCATAAACGCTGACAATGGACTTGGTAAACCCTGATCGGTTAATTCCATACTTTTTTGATCGACAGTATGCAAGCGGGCTGATTCATTTTCTTGATGGTCTAGATGAAAATCTCGAAAACGATTTGCCCAAAATACTCCAGTCAGGATAGTAGGAATTGATACAAACAAACCTACTATAATTACGAGACCAAGTTGATCTCCAAGTTCCAAATTGGCTGCCGCAGCTATGGGGCCTGGAGTGGGCGGAACGAAGGTGTGCGTGGCATATAGCCCTGTAGCAAGAGCAATAGACATGGCCACACTGGATACGTGCATGCGTTGCGATAAAGACTCTTTGAGAGAGTTGAGGATGACGAAGCCCGAATCGCAAAATACCGGTATAGAAACAATATAACCTATAACTGACATGGTTAATGTTGGAAAACGCTTGCCTAACAGCTTGATAATGGTATCAGCCATCGTAATTGCGGCACCACTCTTTTCCAGAATTACACCAATAATAGTTCCAAAAAGAATGACCAATCCTATATAACCAAGTATACCTCCGAAACCAGCGTTAATTATTTGCACTACTTCTACCATCGGTAACCCAAAAGCGAAGGCAGTAATAAATGATGCGCTCAACAATGTTAAAAATGGATGCAACCCAAATTTTGTTGTTGCAATAACAATAAACAGGATAACAGCTAAAAAGATCAACAGTAGATTCATATATTAACTTATATTTGCTAATTCAATAATAGATTACCTTGAATATTCTAAACAATCAGTTATCAGAATAAAATGGAGCATATCCTGTTCTTTAAGTTAGATTATTAAACAATATTAAAGGAAAATTCATTTGCAGTACAAATGAATTACGAAAAAAAATGAATCTGAAACAATTAAGCGATAAATATAACAAACTCATTGATTTCCTGGTTGAATCCTATCGCAAAAAGATAGAATCGCAGGGTAAGGTATTTGATAAAGAAAAACATAGGTTGCGTATCAAAGCATTTTTACCTGTAGCAGTACTTTATTTGGCCGGTCTAGGTATATCTTTTTCTGGAGCGGCGCTGATCTTCCATTGGTGGTATAGTTTAATATTAATAATGCTTTTTTTTAAGGGTGTTAATGACATTAAGGGCTGGATAAGAATTGAAACTGATAATAAAGCATAAACGATTTACTTTTGCCAGTCATGGCTCTAGATAAAAATAAATTATCAAAAACTGAAATAAATTTATTACCACTACGCTATTACAATGGCGCGATCCGTATTATTCAAACCGCTGAACAGGCGAAAAATGCATGTGCAATCTTAAGCAAAGAAAAATTGCTGGGGTTTGATACCGAAACGCGTCCTGCTTTTAATAAAGGTCAGTCTTATTTACCATCCTTATTACAACTGGCAGGAACAAAAGTTGTATACCTATTCCAATTAAACAAGTGTGGCCTACCCGCTAGTATTACCAATCTTTTATCTAAGGTAAATATAATTAAATCAGGTGTTGCTATTGGTCAAGATCTAATTGAATTACAGAAAATATTAAATTTTGAACATGCTGGTTTTATTGATCTCGGAGATATTGCCAGATCTAAAGGATTGCCCCATCATGGCCTCCGTGGTTTGGCTGCATATTTATTAAATTTTCGAATTTCAAAGTCCGGAAGCACATCGAACTGGAGTGTAGATAAACTAACTAAAAAACAAATTAAGTATGCGGCAACAGATGCCTGGTTAGGACGAGAGTTATATCTGAAATATAAACAGATCAATATCATCTAATATTTATGGATAGGTAATATTTGTGCCCACCGCTACCAGAAATTCAATTGATCCAGCAGATTATAAACATATTGTATTTTTCACGGGAGCAGGTATGTCCGCAGAATCCGGAGTGCCTACCTATCGCGGTAAAGGAGGTGTTTGGCATAAATACAATTGGGAAGATTATGCTTGCCAGGTTGCATTTATCCGCGATCCTCAAGCTGTCCTAGATTTCCACGAAACACGGCGGCGGGTGTTGATCGATTGCCTGCCCCATGCAGGTCATGAATTAATATCGGATCTGGAAAAAAGCCACGAAAACGTCTGGATTATAACCCAAAACATCGATGGCATGCATCAACAGGCGGGATCAAAGAATATTGTAGAATTGCACGGCAGCGCCTGGCGCTTGCGCTGTGATCACTGCGAGATAGTAATAGACGATCATAACCCGGACCATTACAAGAATTGGAAATGTACCAATGATCATTGGCTCCGCCCGGATATAATCTGGTTTAATGACTTTTTGATTCCAGCCATTACAAAAAAAGCTGATGAAATAATTTCAAAGTCAAATCTATTTATTTCGATCGGAACTTCTGGCGTAGTGTGGCCCGCTGCAGGATTCCCACAGATCGCCAAATCAAACGGCGCCACACTTATTGAGATTAACCCAGAACCTTCAGGGCAGAGCGATCTATACGATCATGTTTTTCGTGGTAGAGCCAGCGATATGTTAAATACAATACTTGGAAAATCTAATTAGGCATATAATTTTATAATGCTGCGTAAATGAAAATAATAGTAAATCTTTTATTGATTACGACACCACTGTTTGCTGTGGACTTGATATTCTTTGGTGGAGACATTTTGACTATGGATGATAATCAACCTGTAGTTGAAGCAATTGCGGTAGAGGATGGACGGATAACAGCGATAGGGACCAAAGAAAATATCATAAAACTGCGTACTTGGAAAACAAAAATAGTTAATCTGCAAGGCAAAACACTAATGCCTGGTCTGATTGAAGCCCACTGTCATCCTATAGCGACAGCAGTACTAAGCCAGGTAGTTAACATAAGTGGATTCACTTATAATTCCAGGGCAGAAATTATGGCCACTATTGGTGCCGCTGTTGAAAAATCTTCCCCAGGTAAGTGGGTATTAGCATTTGGCTGGGACCCAGTACTGGTGAAGGACTTGCGTAACCCAACACTGGCAGAACTGGACAGTATATCAACGGAAGTACCCATATTTATTCTTACCCAAATGATGCATCAGGCCTTTGTAAACAATGCTGTTTACAAGACAGCTAAAATTACCAAGAATACACCTGATCCCCCCGGTGGCGGCACATTTATGAAGGATGTAGACGGGAATTTAAATGGTGTTATATATGAGTTCAGCGCATTACAGAAAATTCTAATAAATATGCCAAAAACACCCCAAGGAACTGCTGAGCTTTTGCTCAATCTACAATATGCGCAATATGCAAAAGCCGGTTATACCACAATTGCTGCACTGGGACCTGTTAATATAGCAGGTTATCCGCTGAATTTTATGGCTAGCCTATCACGAAATGCAGATGTACCAGTACGTTCATTTGTTTATCCATTGAAGAAACAGCTTGATCGGTCCGCGTGGCCCACCGGGTACGGTAACGATCACTTTCGAATTAAGGGAGTAAAACTATATATGGATGGGTCACCATATACAGGGGGTGCTGCCTTTGCCGAACCTTATCTTAACACTGAAGTTACCTTAAAACAAATGAAGTTACTGCCCAACCATCGCGGTAAGGTAAATTATTCTGAAGCATCATTGCTGCAGACACTCACAAATTATCATAATGCTGGCTATCAGATCGCCATACATGCACAGGGTGAAATTGCCATTCAAATGATCCTAAATGCGTTTACGGAAATCATGGAAAACTATCCCCGGCCTGACCACCGCCATCGCTTGGAACACAACGCCTTGATAACCAAGAATCAAATAATACAAGCCCAGAAACTCGGCCTTACTCTGAGTTTTTTCATGGATCATGTTTATTACTACGGTGAACAACTACCTCAAATCGTCGGCCCTGATCGTGCAGCGAGATTCATGCCCTTGGGATCAGCATTTGCAGTCGGTCATAGAGCTTCCATTCATACTGATAATCCAGCCACGCCGGTTGATCCCTTTCGGGTAATATCAACTGCTGTAACACGAAAAACAAAAGATAGAGGATATATTCTTGGGCCTACTGAACGCGTTACTATTAATGATGCGTTAAAAGCTGTGACTATCAACGCCGCCTGGCAGTTATTTGAAGATGACCAGCGGGGATCCATAACGGTTGGTAAAGCCGCGGACTTTGTACTTCTCTCCCACAATCCGCTTCGTATACAGCCTGAAAATATCAAAAAGATCAGTGCTTTATGTACTTGGATTGATGGAATAAAGGTCAATACTTCTCCATGGACCTGGACAAATTTAAAATTATTGTTATTAATAGTAATTGATTATCTCCGTACAGCGATAAATAACTGGCTGAATATGTAATGCTAATGTCATCTACCCAGCTAGATATTTTATACAATCTTTTGAAACTAAATAAATCCTAACACTGCTAACCTTTTTTAATAAGGAGGACCAATGAAGAAAACACCATTCATTCAAAATCAGCTATCCTATATCAGTCAGATAACCAATGTAATCTTCAAATTAGGAATTACTTATTTCGTTTATGTTATCCTGACTGATGGTATCACCTTCAACCACGATGTGAATGCTACAATTATAAATAATAGCGAAGTTTGGGATAAAGTGTTAAAAATCCTCGGTGAACTAATTAAATAATAACTTATTCAAAAGAATAATCAGAGGTAGTTAACTACCCCTGATTATAAATTAAGGAACTAATGTATATACCTTCTCCTGTTAGGATACCGGTAATCATTTCGTTGACGCATATTATTTAATCTTACAATCATAAATCTTTTGCGTCTGGGTCTATCCGCTTTCGTAACCAAATTCATCTTACTTTCCTTTTATTCATTAAAATTTTAGCAGCGATGTTAAACAACTATATGGTAAATGCAAAAACAAAATATTGTAAAGTATCACGTATAATAAATGACTAATGGAAAATGAACTGACTAGTTCATAAATTTCATCAAAATAAAATAACCAATGGGATTTTTAACCAAACTCTTACTTTATTTATTTATTTCCACTACAACATTGGTATTCAGCTATGAATTAGTACAGTATGCTCGTGATTCTATGCGCATATCTAATATGAATATATTTTATAGAGTCATCCTTTATTACCAGGGTATGGAAGGACTTACGCCGCCATCGGGGAAAAAACATAATCCATCAAAGTTTCTTTTTGAGAATGGATATTTAGAGAATGAATTTCGGGACCCTGCTTTCACAAGTTCCACGGTCATCATGGATGAATATGCTTTTATCCTGATAAAATTCTATGAGAAAGTTACTAAATACGTAGATCCCGAAGCCATAACAGGTATTACTTCTAAATTCTCTGAAAATTTCGATTCTATATTTTCCGGTACTAATGAAGACCAAAATGAACAACTGGAACGAATCAGATCAATAATGAATAATAACAACTTGCTTAGGAATCGAAAAAACCTGAAAGAAGTAATTGATATTAGTGATAAAGATATGACCAAATTTAGAAAGATGATGCGTGACCCTGATCTCAAGAATAATATTGCGGAACTCAAAAAGCAAGCCACACAGCCAATTCCACCGGATTGTTTAATAGCTTATGTCGCAGATATCTCAAATAAAGAGTTTGAAATTAGTGTAAAACTAGAAAGCAAATTCATGCAAGGAAAAATGAGATTGGATGGCGGTAACGATGATGAACGTTTAGAAGTAGGAAATAATCTGCAACTGAACACAGAAGTTGAAGTTTATGGAAATAAAGCTCGCGCAAAATATTCGAATGTATCTATTATTAGATGACTCTTTATTTTTCCCCACTATTGGGTATAATTTTGTGTCTGTTGAAGGTAGTCGCGGTGAACTTAGTTCAGTAACTGTATTTGACCTAGAAAACCTTAAGTTAATCGATCATGCTGACGTAGATATACAGGCCGGAGGAATTGCTTTCTGGAAGATAGAAAATCAAGTCCTTAATTATTCATTTGACCTATAACGCCAAATAAATATAATAATTATACCGGTTATGTTTGGCAACCAGATATAGAGATTTGACCAAGATATTCCATCGAAATAAAAGTCAGTAATTGGGTAAAATAGCTTCGTTGGAAAGTATTCCTTTGGATGAAAAGGGAAATCCAACAATATGTGAAATGGCCAGCCCAGCATCGCAAAAGCAACATCCTTTCGAAAACGATAAACAATACCAATCACGATAAATGCAGTAACATAACTGTGACTGATATCGTAACACAGGAATAACCAATCCGGTAATGATTCTAAAGGTGGCGGCCCACTAAATTGGGGTATGGATCCACTGAAGATATTTATAACGATTAAAACACCAAAAGACGCAAGATCTGGCATTGCACCAAAAAATAAGGCCAGCCATGGCATACCACGATATCCAAACAAACCTCTGCCCCATAATGCATGGCTAAGTGTATCCATATAAAATTATTATATTAAATAATTTAACCGATTTTCAGGCCAAATACTTAAGGACACCTATTTCCATTCACAAATGAAAATATTTGTGTCACCACGTTTATTTTGATTTCGGTTTGAGGAAAAAACAAGATATTGCCCATTTGGACTAAACATAGGGAAACCATCAAATCCTTCGAAATAAGTAATCCTTTCCAAATCTGTTCCATCTATATTTATTGAGTACAAATCAAAATCGCGGCCCTTCGGATCATGCATATTAGATGAAAATATAATTTTACCGCCATTCGGGAAATAGAATGGACCAAAATTTGCTGAATTATTATTGGTTATCTGTTCCTTGTTTGTACCATCCGCATTCATTGTCCAAATCTGAAGAGCCATTGGACGAATAGAATTTTCCGCTAGCAAAGATTTGTAATCTGCTATCTCTTCTTCCGTTTCAGGATAATAAGCCCGCCACACAATCTTTGAAGCATCATAACTATAAAACGCACCACCATCATAGCCGAGCCTGTTCGTTAACTGTTGTTTTCCTGAACCATCTGGATTCATGGACCATAGCTCCAAATCACCACTTACTAAAGAAGTATAGATTATTTTCTTACCATCAAAAGAATATGTTGCCTCAGCATCATAACCAGGGGATGATGTGAGAGGACGCGGGTTTGAACCACCAAAACCGGCTTCGAAAATATTAAATTCAGGATATATTTTCCAAATATAGCCCCTGCTGAAATCGGGCTTAGGCGGACAATCTGGATTATCCATATGTGTGGACGAATAAATTATGCCGTTATCATTCGGATATTTGAAAAAACTACAGGTTGTGACACCTGCACCCGTTGAAACTAATTCAACGGACTCAGATTCGATATCCATGATATAGATTTGGTCACAAAGGCTATCACCATCATGTGCTTGATATATTAATTTTCTCCCATCGGCACTAAAATAGGCTTCCGCATTTTCCCCAGAAAATGTTAACTGGGACATATTCTTAAAATGGGATTCACCAGAAAGTATTAACGAGTTATTAAAGTCGAGCTTTAGTTTGGTTGGTTTTCTTTGATGAATACAGCTTAATAAAAAAACCACAACAAATAATAATATCCCATATTTGGTAATCTCTTTTTGGATTAAGCTGATCATGAATAGATTCCAGAAATAAAACTATGGCAGAAAATTATTGTTTCTGTTTAATGAGAATTTCTAACACAACTATCAAAACTATGAAGTAAAAAGAAGCATAAGTCAATATACCAAAAACAATGCTCAAGTATGAGAAACTATCAGATACATACCGTATGCCCCACAATGATAAAAATGTTATCAAAACTGATACAAACGGTTCTACTAGAAAAAATAATTTCCACCAACCAACTATAATTGAATTCATAGCCCATAATTGGCCAAGTATTAGAAATATGATTGCAAATGCGATTACATGAGTATGCGTAATTAACAACATTCCTTCAAATGTCTTCGGGTATTTTTCGGGAATATCGAAATCTTCACCAACATCTGATCCCCTATAGTGTTCCACAGTACCAGCTACGGTAGTTGACTCTGTCGCGTAGACATATACAAGGCCAACGGTTACTCCAACAACCAAACATATTGTAAATGCAAGAATTAGCAATTTTATTTGGTCGTTTTGTTCCCTTAATGTTTTAGTAGGATCCAGCATCTATTTTTGAAAGTAAATGTTCTACAATAATTGCAGACCTATTTATTCCTCTAGTAACAGAATTTACTGAAATAGTGGCACCGCTTATACCATCAATATTTTTTCCAACCTTGTAATCTGAGCTAGCATCTAGGCCAAGGAACTGATTTAACCATCTTCTATTCCCCACTTCATAGCCATAATCTTCGCGATATTTTACAATATGGGCATTGATCAACTGACCATCCAAATTAAAGCAAGTCAAATAAGTTATAGGTAACAATTTTCCTAGCACATTATCGAGAATGGCCACACCAACCAAAGAATTAGATTCAGATATTTTCCAGAAATAAACATGGTCAAACATAAACCGCGAACGGGCCTTTTTTTCAGAATAAATTTTTATTTCTTGCGACGGATTCCACTTTTTGAAATCAACTTGTATATCTTCGCCATAAGTAGAAAATATTAATTCTTCCGCATCATCCCTTATACCGCCAATTAAAAAGTAGGGAAATACGGTTATATACAATATTACGATCGTAAGACCCTTCGGGATGAAGTAACTCTTTTTTAAAGACATTCCATTGAAAAATTGTGTTAAGGGGACCTTTAACAAAATTTTAATAATTAAAAATTATAGCCAACACCAACATTCAGTTGAGATATATCATCAATGTCAGTATCATCTGTTTTCTTTGTTCCGAAATCAATTTTGAACGCTACTTTATCTACGGGCCAAAAAGTTAACCCAAATCTAGTAATCATATAGTGCTTACTTGGCAAAACTCCATCATCATTTGTTCCTCTATTATAATCTGAATACCGAAACCAAGGCATTATTTTTCCCTTAAGATTCAACATAGAGGCTATGTTATAACCAAGATCCAGATAATAACCACCACTAGATTTATAACTTGGTGTGTGGTTGGTACCATCATAATTAATATTACCATATTCAAAAACAGCATAAATATTATGCGCTACATATTTGGCATGCAGCTCCAGCAACACAATATTAGCTGTTGTATCGGGATCATCGTTTATAGGCGCATTATTCATTGTATAGGACCCACCCAATCGCAAGCCAGGTAAACCGGTATATTCAGCACTAAAATTTTTTGTCCAGTCGTATGCAGTGGTCTTATACCCTTTACCCCTAGCACTTCTAAACCCTGCGCCAACACCTTCACCATTCAAATCTTCAAGTAAGACAATTCGTAATTTTAGTCCATCCATTGGTTTATAATTGAATGAAAATCCGTTAGCGAACCATGTGGTGGGAATTACATACTTCGAATATTCAGGTCGTTCTACACTTAAAAATAACGGCGGTTCGTGATATTCATTCAATAACCCTGCACTCGGTAAGATGACACCAGCTTTAAACCCTCCCTTATCACTCCTGAATTCAACAAATGCCTGTTCTAATTCAAGTTCACCTTCTCCATCATTAACAAAATTGTGTTCTAGCTCCATCTCAGAGAAGAATGACCATGCTTCAGTGAAGCTAGCAGCGTAATAAATTATGAATCGATGGAAATCAAGTTTTTTCGTCGCGTCTATATCACCTTGTACATTGCTATTGTAATGTAACTCACCATATCCCCCAATACTCTTTGTCGGTTGAAAAAATTCATCCTGAGCATTCAGGAAAAATACAGCCATTATTACCATAAGTCGTATTTTCATTATCTATCTATACCTTACCTCTATTATTTCCCAATTAAATACCTAGCCAGGATACCCCAATTATGTTTCGGAATCTTTATGGACAACTGGGGCTTCCTAAAATACAAAGAATCAATTATATATGATATTGAGACTTAGTCTCAAAAAATATAAGGATATATTTAGTAGTAGTGCAAGAAATAATACTAGACCATAATTATTAAAATATATGGGTATAATGTTTGCATCCTTCGTTATTAACAATGATTAAATTTGAAGTCTATGGAAATGAATAATTTTATTCACTTTCAGCTTTAAATTGATTGGTTAATATTGTAAAAATGATTGTGAATTAAATTGAAAGAACGCCAAACAAAATCTAACCTTGTCCCGAGTATTATAGCCGGTATAATAGGTTCTATAACCAAAATAGTAATTGCAATGGCGTTTGGTGCCTTGATCTTTACTGGTACACTAGCTACCTATTTACCGCAGGGAATAGGTATAGTATTATTCGGATTTTTTCTATTTGCTGTCATCTCAATCTTTACAGCCAGTTATCCAGTGAATATTAATACACCCCAGGATATCCCAATTGCTATTATTGCTCTCATAGCAACTACAGTTATGGCAACTTCTGGTAAAGATTGGGATGCTGATACAACATTTCAGTTTATATTTGTTACTATTGCTCTAACATCTATTCTTGTAGGCATATTCTTCTTTATTCTTGGTACTCTTAAACTTGGAAAATTAGTTCGATTTATACCTTACCCTGTTGTAGGCGGGTTTTTGGCTGGCACTGGTTGGCTAATCATCAAATTTGCATTTATAATGACCGCAGATATGGGATTATCGTTAGCCAACGTTGTTTCACTTTTTGACCAAACAACATTACTTAAATGGTTACCAGGATTAATATTTGGCTCAATCATGCTTATATCGAGTCGTTATATCAAACATTATCTGCTTATCCCTGCTCTGATAGCAATTGGTATAACATCTTTTTATGCAATTATGTTTTTCTATGGTTTTTCATATACAAATCTGGAATCCAATGGATATCTACTGGGTCCTTTCCCTGAAGGAGGTCTTTTTCAGGGTTTGCCATTAAAGTATCTATCCGATTTCAAATGGTCAATATTTTTGGATCAATTACCAGCCATAGGCACCATGATGATCTTGAATTCCATATCAGTATTATTTAATTATAGCGGTCTAGAAATTATCATTAAAAAAGATCTTGATCTTGATCAAGAATTAAAAACCACTGGAATAGGGAATATTATTGCAGGCCTCGGGGGTGCGCCTCCAGGTCATTTATCTCTTGGTGGTACATTGTTAGCTTTTTCGATTGGTGCAAGAAGCAGACTAACCAATATTATTATCGCTTTACTTTGCGCACTTACCTTATTTTTTGGTTCAGAAGTATTATCTTTTTTCCCTAGAATTATTCTTGGTGGACTGCTTTTTAATCTTGGTCTATCATTTTTGGTTGATTGGCTGTATGGCACCTGGTCGAGGGTTCCAAAAACTGATTATACGATCATTCTATTAATCTTTCTAGTAATTGGAACGGTTGGGTTTCTAGAGGGTGTAATCACCGGTCTATTGATGTCAGTGATACTATTTGTAGTTAGCTATTCTAAGGTGGAAATAATCAAACATGAACTAACTGGTAAAACATTCCATAGCAATGTGGAAAGATCTGAAAGTTTTAAAAATATTATTGAAGACAGCGGAAAGAAAATTCTAGTGCTACCTCTACAAGGATTCATATTCTTTGGCTCCGCAAACCGCTTACTTGAACGGATAAAATATCACCAGCAATCCCAAGATGATAAAAATCTTAAATACTTAGTTTTTGATTTCAAGCAGGTAACCGGTGTTGATTCTTCCACATTAAACAGTTTTAACAAATTACTAATTCTAGCAGAGCTTGATAATTTCCAAGTTCTTTTTTGTAATCTTACACCCCAAATTTTCTCCCAGTTTGAAGCAGAAGGTTTATTTGCAGATAGTCTGGATTTCTTTTTGAAGTTTGATGATCTGGACCATGGCATGGAATGGTGTGAAGAACAAATAATTTCTGAAACTATAACAGGTAATAATAAGCAAAAGGAAGAAATTGATGAGATAAAATTATTTGAGAAGAAATTTGCTGATTTGTTGATCTATTTTGAATCAAAAAATATAAACCAGAATACAACCCTTATTGAACAAGGGAACGATCCAAAGGGACTGTATTTTATCAAATCAGGAAGAGTCACTGTCGAATTACGATCATCAAATAATAAAATTCGGTTAAAGTCTATGGGTACCGGTACAGTAGTTGGAGAAGTGAGCTTATATTTAAAAGCTCAAGCAACAGCATCAGTAATATCCAATACTGCTTGTGAGACCTTTTTTTTATCCCATGAAAATTTTGATAAATTAAATAAGGAAGATCCAGAAAGAGCAGTTGAATTACACACCTATATTGTCAAACTACTTAGCGATAGACTGGCCAAATCCAACGCGACAATTCAAGCATTAATGCAGTAATTATATAGCTAATTAAAACATAAAATATATCGGATGCTATGCTATGGATTATTTATTTCTAAAAGAATTTTTAGCTTTTTCTCGGCTTCTATACTTCCTAGATAAGCTGCCTGACGGAGGATCATTACTGCTTGATCGATACGTTTTTGATCCTCATATAGAGTCGCCAGTTCTAAACGCAATGTTAAATCATTAGGATTTAAACGGATTATTTTATTTAAACTTTCAGTTTTTTTCTCGAATTCTTCGATCTCTTTAAATTTATTCAAGTATTCAAGGGATTTGTCAAGTTTACCCCTCTTCTTATACACTTGGCCTAGACTGTATAATGATTCTGCATTATAGGAATCTAAATTATAGGATTGCAATAGGGATTTCTCAGCATTTTTCCATTGTCCTAATCGCATTTGTGCCTCACCAAGATGAAACCAAACGTCCGCACTGACACCTTCTAATTCTACAGCTTTTAACAACCAATTCTCTGCTTCTTTATTTTTATCCTTTGCCAAAGATATTATTCCTAGGAAATGATTAGTAGGACCATTTTCAGCCTGCAGTTCTTCTGCTTTTAAGAACGCTGCCTCCGCTTCATCAAGGCGGGTCAAATAATATAATGCTACACCTGATTTATAATGGCTAAGCCATAATTCTGGTTTTATTAAAGCCGCAATGTTGTATTCTTTTAGTGCATCTTCAAAACGGCTAGCATTCTTGTGGATGTTGCCCCGCTCAATATAAATGTCAACCATACTGCGATCGATTACTAATGCATCTTGCAATGCTGCCAAAGCCTTTTTTTCTTGTTGCATGTGATCATAGATTTTGCTCAAGGTGATATAATATGGAATCATTGAAGAATTTCGATTTAAAGCATATTGAACATGCTCTAGTGCCTTTTTATAATCACGATTCATAAAATATGCCTTTCCTAAATCATGATGAACTTGTGGTAAGTCTGGTTTCTGGGTTAAGACCTTTAAAAAATACTGGATGCCCTGTTGAATATTATTATTCTGCACATGTGCACGACCCAGCCAGTACAAGCCATAAAGACTTTGAGGATTCGCGCTAGTTGCTTTTTCCAACCATAGTATTGCTTGTTCATTTTTATACTGTTTTAGATATATATCACCAAGATTCCTCATTGCCAAACTATAAGTAGGGTCGAGATTTATGGCTTTTAAAAAATAAACTTCAGCTTCATCATAATTCCCCAAATCTTTTTGCACCATGGCTAGGTTATTAAGCCCTTGGACATGAGTAGAATCAAATTTTATTGCCTGCCGATAACTATTAGCAGCCTTCTTTCGATTGCCCTGATTATAATACAGATTGCCATAGGCCACCCATATATCGGATTGTAATGAATCCTTATTCAAACTCAATTCATAGATCTGGAAAGCGCGAGGTAAATCCCCAGCACCATTGCAGGCCTGGGCCAGCCCATTTAAGGCTCTGAGATTACTGGAATCTTTTTGAACGATTGCATTAAATAATGTAATGGCTTCATTATAGTTCCGGGCTTCAATTAAATTAAACCCTTCTTCCACAGAAAATTGAGAATAACCAAATGATGACAAAAGGATCGTAAAAATTAATAGGTGATTTTTATTAATGATTCCCCCTGCACTATCCTGTAATAAGAATTAGAAGTTAAGTTTTCAAACAAATCCATTCTGGATCCTGGCCACTGGATTTCCAAAGAGGATACCATCTCATCCGGGCCAAGACCAAATAAAACTCTGGGATCATTGGACGAAAGATAACTAGCTGCAGGGTTAACCCAGGCGACCTGAACTCCAGAGTCAGTTGTGATTTTCAGCTTGCTACCAATGGCTTCTCTATTACACGTCTTCCCTTCCAGTTTAAATCCAATCCAATGTCCTTTAGGTTTTCCTTCATTCAATAATAAATCGGCTTTCCCATTGTTGTTAGAAATAGCTATATCAATATCACCGTCATTGTCAATGTCACCGAAAGCTGCTCCCCGACCAACTGCCGGCTCGAGAAGATCGCCACCAATGCTTATTGTTTGGTCCAGAAATGTTTCATTACCCTGATTAATAAATATTTGTTTCTTCTGTGCATGTGTATAGTCGCGATTGAACAATTTTATATTATCAATCACATGGCCATTTGCAATGAAAATATCAAGCCAGCCGTCCAAATCTAAATCAACAAACTTCGTCCCAAAGCCAAGAAGATTAATGCTTGGATGTCCAAGGCCTGTTCGAGATGTAGCATCTATCAGAAACCCATTTTTCTCGTTCAAATATAATGTATTGGTTTCACCGCTGAAATTGGTAACAAATAGATCGAGCCAACCATCTCGGTTAACATCACCAAAATCCACACCCATTCCAGCCTCAGCACGCCCATTTTCATTAAAGCCTACACCAGTAAACAAAGCCTTTTCCGTAAAGTGGCCCAAGCCATCATTAATAAATAATAGATTCATAACCTTATCATTGGCTACATAAATATCCATATCACCATCATTATCAATATCGCCCGGTACAACCCCCAAGCCTTTCCCCCGAGCCTTATTTATACCTGAACGAACCGACCAATCACTAAAATTCCCCTGGCCATCATTATGGTAAAATATATCTTCGACACCCTCAAAATAATCCGGATCACAATATGCTCTTTCTCCTTGAACTGGATCACCGCACCAAGGATTACTTTCAGTGGAAAATTCCACATAGTTTGTTACATAAAGATCAAGCCAACCATCGTTATCACTATCGAAAAACGCTGCACTAGAAGCCCAATGAGGATTATCAATACCTACATCAAGAGAAACATCTGTAAAGCTACCATCACCATCATTTTTATAGAGAACATCCGGGCCATAATTTGTAACATATAGGTCCGTATCACCGTCATTATCATAATCAGCACAAGCACATCCAATTCCATAATTTTTATCACCTACTCCTGCTTTTTCAGTCACATCCGTCCATTTTTTTCCATCATTTCTGTACAGCTTATTTTCTAGAATAATTTCCTTATCCCACCCCGGTAAAGAAGCCCCTTGAAGAAAATAGGTATCGAGATCCCCATCATTATCATAGTCAAATAAACAGACTCCGGACCCCATCGTTTCTATGTAGTATTTTTCACCCGTACCGCCATGATCATGAACAAAATTTAATAATTGATTATCAGCAACATCTTTAAAAATAAGTGATTGTGTCCACCCATTGGATAAAAGCCATGTTAATACCATCAAATAACGTATCATCATTATTTAAAAATTACAAAAAAAGCCGTCCCTAGGGACGGCTTTTCTATTATCTATTAGTTATCTAATTCTATTAAAAGGAATAACCGAAAGACATACGCAACACATTATCTAGATATTGGGTCATACTCATGGATAAATCTGCATTTATGCCTGCGACATTCACGCCTGCCCCAACCGACAGGTTCTGTTGCGGATTATTCAAGTTATAGCTGAAGCGCAAAGCTGCTACGCTGACATTATATTCAGCGTTCAAGATGAACTCCTGCTCCATGTCGGCCTGTTTTAAAACATTAAGACCAGCATTCATTCCTGGCATAGCTTCACCAATAATGCCAAATGAAAATGTCATCGGCAAAGACATTGATGGAAACCCTTCGTAACCACCACCAGTCATTACTGATTCCACATCTGGTCCGAAATTTGATATTACAGCTCCCATTTTCATTCCTTTATAACCAATATCAAACTGCGTTCCAATATCAAATGCCAATCCACTGATGCTTTCATTATCTATATTTTGACTGAGTACCTTTGCAGTGCCACCAATCGAAAATTTATCCGATAAATTCTGGCCATAACTTACTTGCATGGCCATGTCACTGGCTGTAAACGTCCCTTGGTTTGGCTCAAAAACAAACTCAGTGGTTCCAGCCCAGCCTGATTTCATTATATCACCATAATTTACGCTTACGACTGATACTCCAACTGCACCACCCATTAAAGGCATAACAAATCCGATATTTGTAATACTCGTCTCTATCAGGTATTGTGATAATCCTGCAGTAAGATTCATTCCCTCAGTCCCAGCAATACCCGCTGGGTTGGAAAAAAGCGCTCCCGCGCCGCTGGCCTGAGCTGATAAACCGCCTAGCGCAGCCCCACGTGCATCAGTTTGAATATTCAAAAACTTGAAAGCAACAGAACCAACTTTATCATTATCGCCTTCTGCAAAGGTGAAACTTTGCATTGCCATAACCATTAAAAAAGTTACTGTCCACTTCAAAGGGTTTTTAAGAACCATTGATTTACTTATCATTTATATATCCTTCCTGGTTTACCGAATGACAGCCAGTTTACCTGACTGATCACCGACTTTCCAATAATAAATTCCTGTTGAGACCTGATTCCTAGTTCTGGATACCAAATTCCAATCATATGATCCCGCAGAAGATGCATTGCCTTCGTACACTAGGTTACCGCCAACGTCAAAAACTTTTATATCATCATCCAATTTCACATTGTAAAAACGAACAAAATATCCTTTCGCAGTAGTCGCACCATGAAATGTTTCCATTATATCTGCTTTCCAAGGATTTGGAGCAACAAAAACATCTTCTGTCGACCCATCCAATCCATCATAGGTTAATGATTCTACAGAAACAGTTAATGCTGGAGGCACTGACGAGATTTCACCACCACCACCATCAGGTGCCGGCTGCATTGGGTAACACATCGTATAAAAGCTTTCCATTGAAGGGACAGAACCATGCACATCGTCTGATCCTGGTGCGTCATAAGCTGCTACGTAATACCAGTAGGTTAAACCAATCGCCACTTTTTCATCCGTCCAAGTATAGGTTCCGCTACCCCCATAAGTACCAATGTTTGCTAATGGAATTTCCAACACCATGGTGTATGGGCCTGTAGCAGCAGAAGTAAAATTAGTCCCTTCATCAGGGTTTCCAACCATGGGACCACCATTATCTAAATTATCTGCCGAAACACCTTCAACACCCATTATATATCCTGAGTTCTGCCGGGGAGCTGTTGCTGCTTTATAAATACGAAATCCAGCAAAATCCGCTACTCCTTTATCCGGATCAATAGCAGCTATTTGAGAATCACTATAACTCCATGTAACACTTGCCTTTCCTTCTGGTGTTGTGGTAACACCATCAGCGGCAATCTGTGGTGCCGGTGGTGGTTTGGGAAGGTTCCAGTTCCAATCATAGGCTTTCCTGGCATTGGCGGCAGCCTGCTGGGTGTTTGCTAAACCTGCACCAGCCAGTACAGCACTCACAATTTTCAGTGTATCACCAGCTGCTAGTGGATAAGGACCAAAGGACTGCAGGTAGCGCATATCCATGGGGGTTGGATTCAAATCTTTTTTATCACCAGTACCTTTTACCATTGTAGCCATAGCCTTCCTGGAAGCCGCAGTCTGGGGATCTTCATCACCTGTCCACCACATATGGTTTACATCACCTTGTGACAATGATCCATAAGGAGTGCCGGCAACGCTTAGTGGCATTTGCGCTACCCTCACGCCACGATATTCTCGCGCCGGATCATCAATTCCAAAATCATTGGATGCTGATCCGGGGTCATCACCATCTAATTCCATAGTAAGCATATAAGTAGCATCATAATCCACAATATCATCTGTCCAGAAGGCATAATCCCAATCAGGGAAAGGTACATTCCAAGTGCAATCATGGTCAGCTTTAGAGCCGAATACCAACCCATCTACATCACTTGTACTAGTATTTATTATATGAATCTCATCGATCACAAAATCATTATAGTCGTGTTCTCCTACTTTAAAATAGGTGTTTAACTCACCATTCGTGCTCCATGACCGGCGTATAGCGTTAACGGTTAATCCGCCACCAGGCACACTGGGAATTGTCCAGGTAGAGTTGGTTACCCAAGGTTCCTTACTATAATCACCATCACTGCCAGCCCAGCCGCCACTCGTTGCACCTGGAACTGTCCCTTCGCTGACGTCATATTGGCCGGTAGTACCCTCATAAAGAGTACCCCCAACGTCGGCAATGATCCAGTAACCAGCACGACAATTGTAATTCAGATAACCGTGACCAGCAGATTGGTTTGAACCAGGATAGACCCAGCCAGGGATAATGGCACTACAGGTCTGATCACCCGTATTGCCATAGGAATCCCATCCCATCCACATTGCACCATTGGTATGGTATACATATGTCTGGTCTACGCTAGAACGCATAAACGTCCTGCCCATAGGGCTGGTAGTACCTAGAATATCCAGTATATCTTTAGCCACTGCGGTTGATACCAACCCACAGACTAATGATCCTGTCAGGATAATGTTAAAGACTGTTTTATTTTTCATAATCAAACTCCTTAATTCATCACTAATTAGAAATCAAGCTGCACCCCAATATTGAGGGTCATTGGTCTTCCATAGGCTAGCAGGTTATTTGTCGGTCCTGCTGCTACGTTATGATAATCAGATTGACTGTCAAAATATGACCCCGGATCAGCAATATATACAACATTCTGTATATTGAGGGCATTTTCAACTAATAAATATACGGTTGGATTCACAGACCCTAAAGCGAGCGTAGCATCTAATTTAAGGTTTATATCAGTAGTAGCTGGCGCTCTTTCACTCAAATTTGTACTACCAACGCCTGATCGAGCTGATACTGGAAGACCGCTCTGAATATTAAAGGTCATATTTAGTCCAGCTCTTTCAACCATACCACCTACATTTATATGATAATCAACAAACCCGTTTAACATATGGGGCCGGTGCCAGTTTAAGGTGGTCATGGTCATAATATCAGCAGCTACATTACCAGTTTCTTGGGTAAGACTACCATTACCGGCATTGCGCGCTTCCGAAGCGGTTCCACGAGCGATAGAATATGTGTAAGAAGCTCGGCCAGTTAATCCACTCTGTCCAGCCTGAGAAAGACTCATCTCTAATCCACGAATATTCCCATAGTGATCGCTAACCATGAAGCTATAATGAGCTGCTTCAAACGTATCATCCGTTCCCCAACCAGCATCATTATCATGCCCGGATCCATCATCTTGGTAAGGAACAGCATAAACCTCTTGTGAAGCAGCGAGGTTTGAAATATCCTTGTAATAACCAGCTACATCCAACTTCAAGTTATCAGAAACACTATACTGCAGACCCATTTCATATTTAGACGTTTTCTTTGGGTCCAGGTTTGCATTACCTAAGTAAATAAAGAAACCGGATTCTGTACCGCCGTCCATCTGGGCCATATGGTTGTTCAATAGTCTATAGTAAAACGGACGCTCAAAAAATGATCCATAAGAATAACGGAAAGCCATATCATCCCCTAGAGGAAACGATACACCGAGCCTGGGGCTGATTTGGGTTTTCATTTCCGTCGCTTTCCTATGAGAAGGATCGAACGGATTTAGTGTTAGATCAGCCGCCATATCATCTGTATCCGTTGCCCAATATCCTTTATCAGACCCAGCGTTAAACCCATCAAAGCGCAAACCGAAATTCAGGATCATGTCATTAAATTCCATCAGATCCTGTACATAGGCTGCAATTTCAGTTGGCGTAGCATCACCAAAACTATTGTGCTGTAATCGAGGATTGTCTTCAGTAAAGCCTAAAGTACGGCCATACCAAACATCATGACCCGAACGGTCAATATCAAGCATACGGTAATCAAACCCGGCCTTGAGCAAATGACGATTATTATATTGATTGGTTGCATGAACCCCAATAGTGGTGACCGTTTTGTCTAATTTAAAATAATGGCCATATACATTTTCCAAACTGTACCATGCATTCGCAGCGGCGCCATGTTCCATAACTTTTGTATGATTAGGACCTTCCGCGCCATTATACATAGAATTGGCTGTTACCTGTTTATTATTTACAAAATCAACAAATTTTCCGTCAGAACTTTTTGCCCCATCTTCCTGGGTGCTCATCATCATGTCCAATCGTACGTTAATATTTGTGCTGGAGGACATAACATAATTAGCCGTTATGCCGAATTGGGTGGTGTTTTCTTCGGTACGCGGGTATCGATCCAGCGCCATAACCCACTGCCAGACATCCATCCCAGCATCCATACGTTCCGCATCATATGTTGGGTCATAAAAACTATTCCGGCTAATAATCATCGTCTCTGCGCTTAGTTTAAGATTTCCACCTAATTGGTAATTCACCTTGGCCTGCATACTCATTAAATCTTCTGCTAAGCCAGGTAGCCGGCCCGGATCATTTAATGTACGCAGTGAAAAATAAGCTCCGAACGGATCGGCACCAAAACCAGCGCTGAAATCCATAATAGTCTTTTTCTCACCATAGGCGCCCTTGATGTAATCTGTCCCCTCTACCGCTGTTGTATAATTACCTGCATCATCCACCACATTCATGATATCGGCTTCAGCATAGACATTTTTACCCTGAAAATCTCCCTTATCGGCTGTAAAATGGCCTTGGTGGAGCGAGGTTCTAAAACCTAGACTGGCATGAAACCCTGATGTTGGTTCTCTTAGGACGGTATTAAACAGACCTGACATGGCTTGCCCATATTCAGCATTGAATGTACCAGTAATGAGCTGCAGTTCACCCACCATGCTAGGATTAACTGGAATGGCGTTTCCACCAAATACAGTATTAGTGACCGAAGCACCATCAACAAGGTACATTTCCTCACCAGAACGGCCACCACGAATATGCAATTCACCATTAAATTCTGTTACGCCAGGTAATGTTTTTATAACATCATTAACATCGGTTACTGCCATTCCAGCCATCATATCACCAGAAACAATCTGTTTACTGGATGTAAGCGTATTTTCTATTGCTGGTCGTTCAGCTATAACCGAGACTCCAGCCAACTCTACAGCTTCGGTGGTCAAAGCAGCATCCACTGGAGTAGTTACATCAATATTAACCTGCACCCCACTTGCAGAATATGCTGCGTAACCAATCATGGAAAATTCTACATCATAACTTCCTGGAGTAAGATTTATAATAAAATATTCACCGTTTGCATCGGTTGCCGCACCGGAAGACGTTCCACTAATCAGCACATTACAGCCAACAAGGGGTTCACCTGATCCACTGTCCGTTACACGACCGGCGATTTTTCCTGTCTGACCAGCCGTTAAAAGCACTGTCGACAGGGTTATTGCAATAACACATTGTAGTAATCGCATACTATTCTCCTCAATTAAAAATTGTATTTGTTGGCACTACTTAGATATTTTAACTATGTGGTTTTATAACCAATAAAGTGATACTAAGTAAGAGTTTTTAACAAGTCAATAATAAATTGATATTTTTCAAACTAATTTACATAATAAAATTCAGTGTTTAATAAAACTATATACTCAAATTTAGAGGTTTACCGTTTGAATAAATATTCAATTCTTTAAATGGAATATATTTTGATTACATAGCGCAGGGTCTGACGATCTGTCAAAAACCAGCCGTACCATTGCATTTAGTTTAGATTCACTATTACTTTTAACCTCAACTGATAGAAAAACAATGCAAGATCAATTAATTTAATACCTCACACATCTGGTACAGATTAATTCCGTGAACCCGGATCTTTCAACTGATGGGAAAGGGGAGCGGGAGATTGCAGAATATATCCACCATCATTTCCAGTTGTTGGATATCCCCTCTGAGGTTCATACCGTAATTGATGAACGCTGCAATACGACCGCTGTATTAACCGGTGAAGACAAGGACAGAATATTACTTCTGAACGGTCATATCGATACGGTGGGCATCGAAGGTATGGATGATCCCTTTACCTTGAAAAAAGTGGAAGACAAGCTTTATGGTCGGGGAGCATATGATATGCTGGCCGGGTGCGCAATTCAAATGGGCCTGGCCAACTATTTTTCCCAACACCCCTGCCCGATCACTTTAGTATTTACATTCGTAGCTGATGAAGAAAACATGAGTATTGGTATGGAACATCTGGTTGCTTATTTCATCCCAGTGCTACCGGGAAAACCTTCTCTGGGAATCTTCCTGGAACCTACTGAAGAACACATCGGCATCAGTCATAAAGGATTCGCCTGGTTCGAAATAGAGATTAAAGGGCTGGCAGCACATGGCAGTCGTCCAGAACAGGGAGTTAATGCCATTTTTCCGCTTAGTTATACTCTGAAAGAGCTGGAAACGATTAACCAGGAATTAGCTGCCGAGAAACCCCACCCTTTTTTGGGTCATGCGACTCTCCACCCGGAACTAATTTCCGGTGGTTCAGCACAAAGTGTAATCGCTGCCAGGTATAGACTTAATTGGGAACGCCGCATCCTACCAGGAGATCAACAGGAAAAACTAGATGAGGAATTGCAGCGCGTGATTTCTGCTGTTAAAAATTCAACTGGGGATCAAAAGGTCATCGGTCGACAAATTTTTAGCCGTCATCCCAATGAATCATCAGAAAACAAACTGATCAGAAAATTAAAGCAGGCTGCCGGAGACAAAGATTATTGTGGCATGTCATACTGGGCGGATTCGGCGCTGGCAGCTCAGGTTGGCATTCCATCCATTTTATTTGGCCCTGCAGGCCATGGCGCCCATGCCGTTGACGAATGGGTCAGCGCTGGTAGTTTAATTGACACCTACGAAGCCATAAAAAAGTTCATACTGGATTTGGGATACTGACTGCCCTAGGTTCGCCCTCTCTTATGGCAACCCTGAAACGAGATCTTGGTAAGCTATCCGGTTATGCGACCATCATTGGCATATTGGTTGGTGCGGGTATTTTTCGGGTTACTGGTGAGGCGGGCGCTGTTGCAGGTTCTGCCGTTCCGCTGGCCTATCTTATTTTTGCACCAATTGTAATATGTACTGCTTTAGCATATAGTGTATTTGTTTCTACCCCCTTGGGGATGCGGGCAGGTGGTGCCTATATTCATATTTCACGTACATTTAAGAACTATTATCTTGGTTTTATTACCATGTGGATGAAGCTGCTGTCCTTTATTGGAGCCATTTCATTCATGTCTACCAGCCTGGGAGAATACATGACCTTTTTTCTGCCGGGTACAGATCCACGACTGTGGGCGTCTTTAA
>Ga0257111_1000121_pt1 | contig 31219 bp, 35 predicted proteins | sample LP_taG_6_FD_191567 | JGI IMG/M metagenome (GOLD analysis project Ga0257111, IMG submission 191567) | Marine microbial communities from Northeast Subartic Pacific Ocean, Canada - LP_J_2015_P26_500m | ecosystem: Environmental > Aquatic > Marine > Oceanic | place: Canada: Northeast Subartic Pacific...
TCTACTTCTGCTTTAATAGCAAATAAATTGTGAAGAGCAATTTGATTTACTTTTTCTTCTTTTTCTAACGAGAGTATTTCCTTTGGGTTAAATTTAGTGCAGACTTCACATGTACATGAAAAATATTTAATATTCGGAAGATGGATTGTCTTATCTTCTCCAATGTATCTATCATGTTTAGCATAAAGGATGTATGATGCAGAATCAAAAGTATCACATCCAAGTGCAACAGCAAGGGGAATTGTCAAAGGATGACCGGCTCCAAAAAGATGCAGCGGAACAGCATCTGGCATCTGTTTTTTTGCCATTATTATCATCTCTGCCAATAATTTGTATTCATATGATTCCATAAATTCTACAGGACTACCTAGCGCCAACATTGGAAAACCATAGTTTACAAGGGATTTAGTAGATCTTTTTACCAAATCTTGGTGTTCTCCTCCCTGAATTGGACCAAGCCATATCTGACCATTGTCTATTTTATTTGCCAGTGTTTCTTTTGCATCCTTCAATGTTTGATCAACAAAAGATTTTGCTCTCTTTTTGCTCAAACCATAGCCTGTTGGTTTGTCAAGAGGTATAGCAAAGTCGGTCATTATCTTCCTTTCAAATTCAGCCATGTCAGCAGGTATTACATCAACTTCTCCATATTCTAATACCTGGTATCCACCTGAATCCGTCATTATGGCACCATCATAACCAATAATGTCATGAATTCCTCTTTTAGTTGCATTTTGCCCGTGTCTCTTCATTGTAATGTAGGCATTTGTAATTACAAGATCAAAACCCATATCCTTAATCTTTTTTGGGGATATTGTCTGTTTTACAGGATGAATTACTGGAACATAAGCGGGAGTTTCAATCTTACCATGATTGGAATGTAAAATGCCTATCCTACCGGCTAAATCACTTTTTATTATCTCAAACAATTCATAATCAATCCAGTGTTATCTATTATTAAATCAGTCTGGAAAGAATTTTCTTAAATCATTTTTTTTGTTTATTTCTGCCAACCAGTCTACCATATCCCCACCAGAATTATCATAAACAACATCTTTTATTTTTTTTATAGTTTGTTTTTGTGTCAATGATGTTGTATCAATTTGGAATGTTTTGCCCTCACCAAATTTCTTTATCGAATCGTAGGCAATTGTACCTAAAATCTCACTTCCAAGGTTATCATTTTTCTTTTCAATTGTGTAATTTCTTTTTTCATAAATCTGCATTAGTTCATAGGGATTTTTTCTAAGAACTATTGACTTGGAAACTCGGGTTTTTGAAATTACATATACCGCTAGATGGCCAACAATTAGCGATTTTTCGGTGAGCATCACTTTTAGCAGTTCTTGCATTTGTTCAACATCCACCTCAATAGATCCATCACGCTTTGGCATTCCTGCTTTTATCGCCTCATTGTTAACGTCAATAATTTTATAATCTAAAATTTTGGCAAGTTCTTCAGATACTGTATGTTTTCCTACACCAGGACTTCCAGTTAAAACTAACATGGATATACTGAAAACAATCTAAATTAAAAATCTCTGCAATACTAATATGTATAGAATCATCATTATTTGCTATGCAAATTGGCCTACTTGGCAAAGCCAACGTTGGTAAGTCAACATTTTTTTCCGCAGCAACTGAAACACCTGTTCAGATCGGAAATTTTCCATTTACAACAATTCAGCCTAATGTTGGAATTGCGTATGTTAACACTACCTGTGCCTGTAAACATTTCAAAATAGAACACAAAAATCCTTTGTGCGTATCTGGAATTAGATTTATTCCTGTTAAACTTATTGATGTTGCAGGTCTTGTTCCAGGAGCCCACGAAGGAAAAGGTTTAGGTAATCAATTTTTAGATGATGCCAGACAAGCAGAAGTATTAATTCACATTGTAGATATTTCAGGTTCAACCGATATACAAGGTCAGCCTGTAAGTATTGGAACACATGATCCTAGAGAGGACATAAAATTTGTTGAAGATGAGTTTGATTTTTGGTTCAAACAAATACTTGAACGTGAATGGCCAAAACTCATAAAAGAAATAGAAAAAAAATCAACAAAACTAGTAAATGGTATTACGGATCGTTTTAGTGGTCTTGGAGTCAAAGATTATCAAGTCCATGAAGTTTTACAAGATCTAAATCTGTTAACCAAAAAACCTACCGAATGGAATGATTCTATTCTAACTAAATTCGCACAAATGCTAAGAAAAAAGACCAAGCCAATGCTAATTGCCGCAAACAAAGCTGATTTGTGTAAAGACTTGGATATAACAAATGAATTACACAAGGATCGTGATATTGTTAATTGTAGTGCGGAAACTGAATTATTGTTGAAAAAGGCTGCCAAGGCAAACTTGATTGATTACATACCAGGAAATGAAAAGTTTGTAATTAAGAAAAATATAGATATGTCTTCTCCACAAAAAGAAGCATTGACTCTTGTAGAAAGAGTTTTGTCAAAATTAAATTCAACTGGGATTCAAACAGCCTTAAATTCTGCAATATTTAGAGTGCTGAAGCTAATTGTTGTATTTCCAGTAGAAGACGAAACAGGACTCTCAAATAAAAATGGAGAAATACTTCCTGATGCCAAACTATTACCTGAAAATTCCACTGCAAAGAATCTTGCAGAAATAATACATCAGGATATTGCAAAAGGATTTCTATATGCGGTAGATGTCAAAACAAAACAGAGAATCGGCGCTGACCATCAACTAAAAAATGGTGACGTAATTAAAATTGTCTCAAGTTTAAGCACTGGATAGCATGAAATGTCTTGGCATTGAAAGTACAGCGCATACATTCTCATGTGCTGTGATTGATAAAAGAGGAAAACTAGGTAAAATCCTTTCAGATGTTCGTAAGATTTACGGTCCACCTGATGGGGAAGGAATTCATCCAAGAGAAGCTTCTAGGCATCATGTTGAAAACAGTAGTGATGTGTTAGTTCAAGCATTAAAAGAAGCTAAGATATCTGTAACTGATCTTGATATGATTGCATATGCTGCTGGTCCCGGGCTTGGACCATGTTTGCGTGTTGGTGCGGTAGTATCCAGAGCTCTTTCGTCCTATTATAAAATTCCAATTTATCCCGTAAACCATGCTGTTGGTCATATTGAACTGGGAAAGATGTTGACAGGGGCAAAAAATCCTCTAGTCTTGTTAGTATCAGGTGGACATACAATGTTGCTAGCTTTTTTGGGTAAAAAATGGAGAGTCTTTGGTGAGACATTAGATATTACCCTAGGTCAATTACTTGACCAATTTGGTAGATCAATTGGATTTGCATCTCCATGTGGCAAAAAAATTGAGAAACTTGCTGAAAAAAATCATAATTATGTATCATTACCTTATTCAGTGAGAGGAAATGATGTATCATTTTCTGGACTTCTTTCTGCTACGAAAGCAATTTTGAACAAGGGTACGGAAAGTGCTTGTTATTCACTTCAAGAAACTGCATTTGCGATGATTTGTGAAGCGACAGAGCGTGCATTATCTTTCACTAAAAAAAAGGAATTAATGATAGTAGGTGGTGTTGCAGCAAACAAAAGACTTTCATCTATGCTGCAAAGTATATGCAAAAGGCAAAACTGTAAGTTTTTTGTAGTTCCACAAAAATTTGCTGGTGATTGTGGTTCTCAAATTGCTTGGGTTGGATTGCTTGAGGCTTCCGTGAAAAAAGGGGTTGATTTAGAAAATACTTTTGTCAAGCAATCATGGAGGCTTGACACAGTAAAAATTTCTTATTAGATATAATTTTACTCAGTTTTCCTACCATGAAAGTTTTCTAAAGTCTTTTCAAGTGTTTTGCGCCAACCACCATTGTTGAATACACCAAACTTGTATGTTTTTTCACCATCTTTTGTTTTTGCCGTAAAACACACCTTTTTCATCAATAAACCCTCTTTCCAAACCTTCGTAATATTTTCGAGTGGTACATCTAATACCGTATCACCAATTGTGGCTGTAAAATCCATAACTCTACTTTGTTTTTTATCAAATGCAATTCGTTTATTTGTCAAGGTCAAAATTCCAATTCCTATAGTATCTTCATTACAATCTTCCTGACTAATTCTTTTTTCACCAGCATCCATGATTAGATTTTAATCAGTTGACTATTGCATATAATGGTAATGAAATTAATTAGTAAAGGAGCAGAGGGAGATATTTTTCTTACAACTTGGATTAACCAACGGGCTATTTTAAAATCAAGAAAGAAGAAAGATTATAGAAATGCATCTCTTGACTATAGTCTTCGAAAACGGAGAACTATACGTGAATCTGAAATTATGTCAGAAGTAAAAAAATTTGGGATTCATACTCCGCTGGTTCATTTTGTAGACGTAGAAAATTGCAACATAATAATGCAAGAAATTAAAGGTATTTTGGTACGCGACCTACCAAACTCTAAGATTGTACGTGTATGCAAGAATATTGGTAAATCAGTGGGAATTATGCATAAAAATGGGATAGCACATGGCGATTTAACAACATCTAATTTTATAGTATCAAAGGATGATATGTTTATAATAGATTTTGGCCTTTCAAGTAGAACTTTCAAATCTGATGATCATGCGGTTGATCTAAGATTGTTTAAAGAGATTCTTAATAGTGCACACATAGAAATTTTCGAAAAGTCATGGTCTAATTTCTTATCTGGATACAAATCATCAGTTGGCAAAGAGCGTTTTGCAAAGATTACAAACAAAGTTATGGTAATTGAAAGTCGTGGAAGATATGCCAAAGTCGTATGATGTAGCTTTTGTTACGTCGAACGTAAACAAGTATGAAGAGGCTGAAAAAATTCTAGCAGAATTTGGAATAAAATTAGGTCATTGGAAAAGAGACTTGATAGAAATTCAAGACGATTCACTAAGAAAAATAGCGGTACAAAAGGCACAGGATGCATATAATCAAATCGAAGAACCGCTTATTGTAGAGGATGATGGTCTTTTCATCGACTCGTTATCTGGTTTCCCAGGTCCGTTTTCATCTTACGTCTTCAAGACAATCGGAAACAATGGAATTTTAAAGATGATAGGAGATAATCGAGATGCTCAATTTGTATCAATAATTGTTTTTCGTGATGCCCATTCTTACACGTCGTTTGAATCTAAGGTGGCTGGAATAATTTCAAAAAATATTCAGGGCGAAGGTTGGGGTTATGATCCAATATTTGTCCCTGAAAACCAAACCAAGACCTATGCGGAACTAGCTGAAAAAAACAATCTTTCCCATAGGTACGAGTCTTTGAAAAAATTTGCTAATTGGTTTAAGAATAAGCAGGGATAAAACGATCTATCAATCGTTTTTTATTTTGTAATATCACTATTCTTGATATTTCGCTTTCATCCATAACTGTAAAGGCACTATTTTCTTGAGTTAATTTATTTGCAAAAGATCTAACTTCATCCATTTCAAGCATATCTGAATGCTCAAGTCTATTAGTTGATCTTCCAATATGCATGTATGATTTTATCTCCACAAAATGTGCGTTTGATTGTAGTAGTAGTGATGCGAAAGCAGGAATCATTTCTTCGTTATCATTATAATCTCTGATCAAAGTAATTCGAAGAACTGTTCTGGTACTAAGAGTTGATAACATCTTTAGAGTTTTATTCCATCTTTCCCAAGAATCATCATATCTAGGTCTGTTAATTTTCAAAAAAGACTGGTAATCTGCTGCATTAGTAGAAAGGTAAAGCTGAGTTGGGAGTGCATTTTCATCTTCAAGTTTCTGTATCATATCTGGTTCCTGACCATTTGTAACCAAAAAAATTGATTTTGTAGCCTCGAGGGATTTCAAATGTTTGATAAGTTCTGGTAACTTTGGGTACATAGTAGGTTCTCCAGAAAGTGAAATTGCATAATGGTTTGGAAGTAACGATTCATCTAATTTCTTTTTGTCCTGATTAGGATCACCATAGTGTCCCATAATCAATTTTCTTCTTTCTGCCATCAATTTGGTCATAATTTCTTCAGGTTCAGCAACATTTTGTGGTTTCATCTCCATGGAATCATAAAATTCCATTGGTCTCCAACAGTATATGCACCTGTTCTCACAGTACATTCCAGCTGGAGAAAATTCCATACAACTATGCGTGCTGATTCCATAGAACTTGTGCTTGTAGCATGTCCCTTCACCTCTAAATGATTTTTTTGTCCAATGGCATAATCCCACGGTGGAATGATCAGATACACCATACTTTGCTTTCTTGAGCTGTTTTACAATAGAAGGTCTGATTTGAATTAGTTCTGGTTCTTTTTCTACAACTTCTCCCGAACAACTCATACACCAAATCATATACAGGCGTATTTAAATTCCTTAAATTTGACATATGTAAAAGAAGAAAAAAATCTTAGTGTAACTAACTATTATCTTGGGCTGAAACGTGTATATTTGATATTTCAATCACACATACATGCTCAAAGCGGTTAGTATTGCTGGTATTGGGGAACAAGGAGTTCCATTTAAGAAAGAGAGTATTGCACTTGACGAAGCAGCCAAAACTATTGCTATTGGGAATCTGGCATGGATTGAATGTGTTGTGGATGATATTGTTGATGAGACACCAAAGATTCTTGAAAAATTAGATATCAAAATGGATCCTAAACTTCTACTTTCAGGATATGTTACAGCATATGAAGATGTTGGTGATACTCTTGGTATTATGTTACCATTTATTGTTACAGGTGACAGTAGGACACAAACATCACCAGTTTTAATTTTTATGAAAAAAGATCTAATAGTTACCATTCATGACGACTATGGTGGTAAAATCACAAAACTTTATAATTATTCTAATTCATTGATGAGAAAACTTCCTAAGGAACCAGAACAATGGGCGGACAGGCAAACTATTTTGTTGTTTAGATTAATGGATGAAGTAAGTGAAACAAATTTTTCTAGCCTGAGAACAATCGTTGAACAAGCTGAACAACTGGAGATTGATCTTGCTGGTTCAAGACAATCTAAACGTGATATTGGTTTTGAAATATCTAATATGAAAAGATCATTATTGACATTTCTTAATGCTGTTTGGGCTACTCATGACACAGTTAGAAGTGTCAAATTTGGTGATCCTGATATGCTAACTGACGATGATGATATTCTGGAAAAGTTTGAGGTAATTTTAGGTAGACTTGACAGACAAATCCAAATGGCTGAAAATGTTATGGACATAATTTCTACAGGAATAACTATTTTACAAACTGAAACCTCCAATAAACTGACAAAATTAATTGTCTGGCTAACAGTTGCTGCAACTGCTGTTTTGGTACCTAACACAGTAGCTACTATTTTTGGAATTCCAGACCTCCAGGTTTCATGGAGTTGGATTGCTCCAATATTGGTTATTTCAACCATAATATCAGCTATTGTGACTTATCGCTTTACAAAGCAGTTTAGTGTAAATCCATTTGGTTCAAAAAGATTACAACGTATTGGAAATAAGTTTAGAAGAAAATAGATCTAGTACCAGGGAACTAGGTAGACAAAACCAGTGTAAATTAGTGCTACAGTTATTGCCATGGCGATGAACCAACCCTTACCATTTTTCATAATACGATTTTTTTACTAGGTAATAATAAATCTAAAGGTTATTTTTAGTCTAAGCAATTAGTCGTAGTAAGTTAAGATTATTAGCAGAAAAAAATATATCATTTGTGTGGCCCTCGTAGTACAGTGGTTAGTATAGGGGATTGTGGATCCCCGGACAGGAGTTCGATTCCCCTCGAGGGCCCATTTTTTATTACTAGAAAATTCCGAATTTACTGGATTCCATTTCTTCTTTAATTGCCAGCTTTGCCTTTAGATTTTTTTCTTCTATTTTTTGCGAAAACCATTTCAGAAATTTCTTTTCCAAACTTTTTCCTTTTATTTTCTGAAAATCTTCACCTAATTGATCAGCCAGTTTTTGGATCAACATACTGTTTATTGAAACAACATAAAAATGCCAACCAAATGCAAATTCGGAATCTGTAATACGAAATTCATTTTCCTCATGAACCATTTCTTCAACGGTTCTTAGTATAGAGTTGATCCCATTACTTGATTCGTCATAATTAGTTGCAGAAACATTAATGTTAATTCGCTCTTCCATGATTAATTAAATTAAATTCAAAATAAAAAGATGGCGTCATTTTAGCAAATGTTCAACCTCAATCCCAAAAAATGTCTTTAATATTCCCATATAGTTTTTGATTGGTTCTGGAATTTCATTTCCACATGCAATTCCAAGGTTTTTTGCGTTAATCCAAATTATTAATGACTGTAAAATTGTCAAAAATCTGTCATTTTCTGAATTCAATGAACCAATTGCTTTAGTATATCTCTCCGCATATTCCCAAGCAGTAATAAAATCAATACATTTGATATCAAAAATTGCTAAAAGTTGTTCTTTAAGATCTGCAGATTTGAAAGGAACTGTATTTATGATGTAAGGAAAATCAACTTTGCTAGGAAGACACCCAGGAAGCGGACCCCAAATCGTAATTATTCTACTTCCAGGTTGTAAGTTTTCGAATTTTTTCATCATGGTCTCTATTATATCATTGTCAGTAAACCAAAAAAGAATAACAGTAGCATCGTTAATCTTTACTGTTCTGACATCTTCGAATAATAGTTCAGCATTCTTCAATTTTTTTTTATTAAGAAGTTTTTTTGCCTGTTGAATATTCTCTTTGTTATTTTCTATCCCTACAGCTTTTTTTACATTAAATTCTTCTAACGCTATAACAATTCCTTTACCATCACCACAGCCCAAGTGATAAAAAATATCTTTTTCGTTAAGATTCAAAAATTTAAATATACTTCTCAAGGAATCTTCAGGAAGCTGAACATCATCCCCAGAAATTATATTATTTGGTATGGATTTCAGAAATTCTTCAATCTTAACAGACAATTGTAAACATTCAGGTTTATTCCCTTATATTTTCTAACATTGATACAACTTGCCATAAAGAAGTTCTAACATAACTTGGCATATGAGGATCTTGTGTTATATCATCAAGCAGGCTAGTAGTATTTGCTGCACGTACAGATATAGAGTATTCTTCAGATTTCAATTCCTCGAGTAGACTTGTAATACTTTTTCTAATATTCCTTGGCGTAGATGGGCTAGTGGATAACTGATTCAAATTTGACATTGCGTCATCAAGAAATTTTTTATTTTCTTCCTTGTTTGCCATATTACAATTTATACCTTATATCTTTAATTTAAAGCCTATACATCTACGAAGATATTTTCAGATTCGATTACTATTTTGTATGATTTCAAATCCATAATTTCTCCTGGAAATTTTACCAACTTTCCATTTTTACAGTCAAATTTTGCACCATGCCAATCACAAGTAACTATTTGTCCATCAAGTTTTCCTTCTGAAAGACTAGCTCCAGAATGAGTACAAGTATCATCGATCGCAAAGTAATTTCCATCAACATTTGAAATAATAATCTCTTTTCCTGCAACTGTAATTTTTTTCATTTGTCCTGATACAATTTCAGTTGTTTTACACGCAATAATTTTTACCACGTTTTAATCAGTAAATCTTACAGTATTTTTAATTTTTCCCAATTTTTCTATCTCCATTTCTATCTCGTCTCCATCCTTAAGAAATGGAATATCTGGATTATTCAAGGCTACGCCTTCTGGCGTTCCAGTTGTAATTATATCACCTTTTTCTAAAGTCATTACCTTACTTAGTTTAGATATAATGGATGGTATCTTTATGAACATGTTTTTAGTAGATGAATCTTGTCTAATGTGACCATTCACTTTAGTTGTAAGTCGTAAAGATTGTGGATCTGTAACTTCATCCATATTTGTTATCCAGGGACCGCTTGGAGCAAATGTATCAAAAGATTTTCCACGTGTAAATTGCTTATCATGTATTTGAATATCTCTTGCAGAAACATCATTGAAAATCATACAACCAAAAATACACTCTTTTGATCTTTTTTCATCGATGTTTTTACATGTATTACCAATTATAACAGCAAGTTCAACTTCATAATCTAACTTTTTGACAAATTTTGGACATTTTATTTCCGATCCTGTTCCACACAGAGATGTTCTAGGTTTAAAAAATATTACTGGATCCTTTGGAGATTCAAGGTTTTGTTCTTTTGCATGATTTGGATAGTTAAAAGTAAGACAAATTATTTTAGAAGGATTTGGAATGGGAGAAAGCAGCCGATATTTTTCAAGCTTATCTTGAAATGATCTGTTGGATATCTTATCTTTAATTTCATTATACCAACCATTAAAAAGAAAATCTTTGATGTTAGGTGGAAGAGGGACACCAGTTTCATAGGTTATGTTTTCTTTTGTTGCAACATTATCATCTTTTATTATGCCATAGGTTTCTTTTCCGTCTCGTATCAGTCTTGCAATTTTCATATCTTATTATTTGTGAGTGTAAATAGCCTGATTAGCAGAGTCTTTTCGACAATATCCAAACCTAATAAATTGTATTTCTGCTCCATCTTTTAATTCTAAATAATGCGGTTCTGTATACACATTAATCTCTTCTAAACTTCCCTCGTTAAATTTACCATCAATGAACAGTTGTTGTGGTATGAGAATTTTTAATTTATGAGCAGAACTTTGAGAAACCCATTGTACTTTTCTGAAATCCACATTATGATCATCACCAATAAATTCTGCAGTAATCTTCGAACCGATTGTTGTGATTTTTACGTTACCTAACCCCATTAGGCGGAGTTGATCTCCAATATTGAGATCTTCAACATCTTCTGTCGACAAAAAAATATTATTATCCACATTAACTTGCCTAGTTCCCATGTTGTTAGATGGATGGTTGGGTAATACCACAACAGAATTAGGCAAATTACTAACAACCAGCGTTTTTGGGTGTTTTACCATGAATAATCTTATACTATTTTTATCAATAATTTTTCGATTAAATGCTTCAAGAGAATCAAATGGTGCTAAGGTATCAGCTTTTGTTAATCTTAAAGATAATGTGAATTTTCTAATCGCTTCTGGGGTTATACCACGTCGCTTTAGAGCTTCCAGCGTTGGTAATCTTGGATCATCATACCATGAAACTTTTCCATCGTCTATCAAAGGTCTTAAGATTCTTTTTGATACTGGCATACCTTTGAATTCTAACCTTGAAAATTCCATCATCTTAGGTTTTTTCATATCTAGAGCATCCAATATTGCATAGTATAATTCGTTTCTCAACTCATATTCTTTACTTCGTAAGGCGTGGGTTATACCATCCGTAAAATCTTCAACAGCAACCGCAAAATCATAACTTGGCCACACTCTATATTTTTTCTCCAAAAGTGCATGTCGTCCATCAATAATTCTAAAAAGTATAGGATCTCGCATTACAGTATTCTTAGATTCCATATTTCCACGAAATCTAACAATTGCTTCTCCGGGTTTGTAATTTTTGAACATCTTTGCCCATCTCTCTTCGTTTTGTTTGATATCACCTATACTACATTTACAGGAAACCATATCCTTCCTGTTTTTGCTTATAGTATCACGTTTACATGTACAAACATACACTTGGTTTTTTCTTATCAATTCTAGGCATTTATCATAAAACAATTCAATATCATCAGATGTATTTTTTTCCCCATCGAACTTTATTCCAAGCCAATCCAGCCCAACTTTTATGGCAGCCCAATATTCTAACCTAGTATCATCTGGATTGGTGTCATCAAATCTCAGAACAAGTTTTCCATTATACATTTTAGCATATTCCTCGCTGATTATGGCTGCTTTCGCATGACCAATGTGAGGATAACCATTAGGTGCTGGTGTGAATCTAGTCACAACTTTTCCCTGTTCAGCTCCTTCTAATGGTGGTAATCCTTCTTTATTCTCTTTTATTTTTTCTTTCATATCAAGGAGCTCAGGAAAATTGTTTTGTATTTCAGTTCTCTGTTCTTCTATTGACATATTATTTACTTGAGAAACAATTGAGGCAATTTCAGGAATGACTACATTGACATTTTTTTTAAGTTCAGGAATTGTTCCTAAAACTTTTGCTAAGACAATTTTATCTTTTGTATCGCCATTATGTTCAACCGCATTCTGTAAAGCTATTTTTCTAATATCTTTCTTTAAATCATCATTCAATTTACAAACGCCTTTTAATTACAAAATCTAACAATGAAACCATTTCATTTTTTGCACTACCAGTGTATGATCCAAGAGATCTTTCAGCTTTCTGTGCATATTTCAGCGCAGTATTTTTGACTTCTTCTTCTATTCCTAAAGAACGAATTACGTTCACTGCCAAACTGATTTTATGTTTTGATGTTTTGGCATTTCCAAAAACTTGTGTTATTAATCTTCTGTTCTTACCCTTAGCTTTATTGATTGCTAGAATTATTGGAAGTGATTTTTTACCCTCACGTATATCATTTCCAACTGGTTTTTTCGTAATTTTACTATCTCCTACAATTCCAATAAGGTCGTCTGTAATTTGAAATGCAATCCCTAAATTCCTTCCAAACGATGATAAGTTTTTCACATCTTTTTGTTTTTTCTTTGCACATATTGCTCCCATAGCACATGAAACCTCAAAAAGTACCGCTGTTTTCTTTTCAATCATCTTGATGTATTCCTTCTTAGTTGGGATTCTCTTGTTTTCAGCAAATTTGATATCATAAACTTGACCCTCACAAATCTCTACACATGCTTTTGATAATTTTGATACAAGTTGAGATACATAATTAGCAGATAATTTTGATTTTGTTGATATTGTATGATATGCCTTTGAGTATAGGACATCACCTGCAAGAATTGCTAGTGGCATGTCGAATTTTTTATGAGTAGTTGGAACCCCGTGCCTCATCTCATCATTATCCATAATGTCATCATGTACAAGCGTGAAATTGTGAATCATCTCAACCGCACTAGCCGCTGCAATTGCATCAGATTGTTTTCCATCAAGCAGTTGGCAGCTTTTCAAAACCAAAAATGGTCTTAGACGCTTTCCACCATGAATGATCAGATGTGAAGCCGCATCATACAGCTGTTTTGGATTTCCACCAAGTTCTTTTTTTAGGAACTTGTTGACAAACCCTGCATTTTTCTTAATAGAATTTGAAGCTTTCAAGACACTAATCTCCAATTGTTGTCAGGTATGTAACGCTTAATTGCATTTTCATACACAGGTTTCAAATCATCTGAAGCCCATTTTGTAATTAAAGAACTGAATTTTTCCAGCATAACAGAATCGGAATCCGTAAGAAAGTAAAGCGCAATTACCATCCATGGGCAATATGCATCCCTATTTTGCTCAAGTTCATTTTTCAATTCATCTGGATTAATCCATTTGATCTCAGAAATTTCATCATTTATCAGAGATGATTTATCAAGACTGTCTACCGTTCCAATCAATGTACCACAAATTTCATTTTCGGAACCAACGTTCTTGTATGGAACGTGATACTCAAATTTGTTAATGTAATTCATCTTACATGTTGTTCCAATCTCTTCAGGCATTCTACGTTCAGCAGATGATACGTAGGTTTCAGACTCCCGTGGATGACTTGCGACAGTTCCGTCCCAATCATTCGGCCAAAGCATTTTACTCTCACTCCTTTTGGTTAACAGTAATTTTCCTTCTCCATTGAATATCAATGCAGTAAATGCTCGGTGAAGCTTTCCATTTGGCAAATGACATTTTACTTTGTCTTCTTTTCCAATAGGATTATCATTTTGGTCTACCAGGATAACATATTCTTCCATTATATCACCTGAATAGCGTACCTTCAAACTTTTTACCAGAAATGGCATCTATAATTCTCTGTGGCTTGTTACCGTTTACGAAAAATACTTCCAGACCAGATTTTGACATCTTTGTCGCTTCCGTAATTTTTCGAGACATTCCACCAGTTACATCCATCTTGTTCTTACTAATTTCAGGTTTTTCCTTTTTGAAGTCATAAATCAATTTTTTTGATTTAATGTTAGAATAGACACCATCTACATTTAGCACAAAAACTGACAGTCTTGGCTTCAAAATTTTTCCAATAATAGTCATTATCACATCTCCAGATAAAATGTAAGACTTTTTCTGACCATACCATAATGCATCACCATACGTAACTGGAGTGAGCCCAGATTTTGCAATATCGCCAATTTTTTCAATCTTACTTCTAATTGGTTTATTTCCATTCATAAAATCAGTCGGTGGTAAACAGTATGGGCTTAGTCTGTTTTTTGCGGCACTATCCAAAATAATCTTGTTTAGTTCAATCATGGAATTTTTTACGACTGAAAGTCCTTTCAAATCATATTTTGCAGGTTTTGTGTGCATGCCATATTTCACAGACCAGTAATGTCCATACGAACCACCACCATGAACCAAAATAGTTGGCTCGTTAATCTTCTTGATCTGTTTTAGAATATTGTCGATTGTTTTTCTTCTTGCAGAAAGAGGCTTTTCCTTGTTTGTGATAATTGAACCACCCAATTTTATTAGAATCATTTTTCTATCTTACTCACACTACACCCTTTGTATCAATTTTTGCTGAAAAACATTTCTTATCCTTTCCTAAAAGTGCAGGCACTTTGTCCATATTATCATCATTAACTAACGCAATAATACATCCACCATCTCCGGCTCCGGTAATTTTTGAGCCCAAAGATATTTCATTTAAGGAATTTATCATGTTACGCAACGTATCATTTGAAACTTGGATTTCTTCAAGGTATTTCTGATTCTCTGACATTTTTAATCCAAGTGTAGTGACATCATTATTTTTCATATCTACAATCACTTCATCGATTAATCTGCTTTCAAGATCACATAATTGTGAAAACCTCTCTTCGTCATTTTTCTTGAATTTATTGACCTTCTCAACGCTGTTCTTCGTGGAATGCGGAATCATAGAGTTTGCTATTAGAAGATTAAGATCAAAAGTATTATCAATTTTTTTAATACTAGGATATTCAATCATTCCACCATAAGTACATACGGTACAATCTGCACCAGATGTATCAGGGAAGATTGTTTTTTCAGCTTCTATTGATACCATTAAGATCTCTTCAGATAACCATTCCTTAAACAATCCAAAAATTGAAGCGGCTGCAGCAACACAACATGCGGATGATGATCCAAGTCCTACACCAATAGGAATATCAGAATCTATTGTAATTTCTAACCCACTAACATTTGGATGTTGAGAAATCATTTTATTTGCCAGAAAAATAAATGGTCTAAACTCACTCTCCACTTCTTCATGCGAAGATGAAATTGGTACCTCAATTGTTCCCAATTCTGAATTTACCTTTATGGTTTTATTCTCTGTAAAAGTTGTTGTTACTGTAACCCTTTTGTCTATTGCAGCAAGAATTGCTTTGGTCCCATGAACAACAAAATGTTCCCCAAACAGAATTATTTTTGCTGGTGCTGACGCTATAGATTTCAATCACTTGATTTAGGATAATGTTCTATAATTCTTCTTCCACGTCGGCAGTCTTGGTTTCAAAGTCTTCAATTTCATATTTCATCATTTTTGAGGCATCTTCACCAAGAATTTCATTTGCTAGCAGCCAGTAAATTGTAGCTAGGGATTTTCGTCCCCTGTTGTTGGCAGGAATAACCAAGTCTAATTTTGATGTTACATTGTCAGTGTTTGCTATTCCAATTATGGGAATTCCCGCATTTGTAGCTTCAGTAACAGCTTGGGAATCAACTTGAGGGTCAGAAATTATTATGAGCTGTGGTTCTAGAAAGTAAGGAAGTAATGGATTTGTAAGTGTTCCAGGCATAAATCTACCTAACATTTTTTTAGCACCTGTTAACTCACAGAATTTTTCAATTGGTGTAGTTGCATAATTCCTACCAGAATGTACAATCACTTGATTAATATCAAATTTTTTTATAAATTTACCAGCAGTTTGAATTCTGCTTAAAATTATATCGATATCAAGTAGGTATAGACCTTCAGGACTAGCTTGTGTGATAAACTGTTGCATGGACTTAGTTTTGACTGTAGTTCCTATCCTAATTCCAGTAGTAAGAACTTTCTTTTTGAGGTTCTCTTGTTCTGTTTGTAAGCTCATTTGATTTTTAAAATTGTGCCATACCATGTATTAAATCATACTCTGAGAGTCGAATTAGCTCATTTACTTTTGCAACTCGTTCCCCTCCGACAACGCCTACTTTTAGCATCTTGGAATTGGTTCCTATTCCTATATGAGAGATCTGTGAATCTATTGATTCTCCAGATCTATGTGATGTTATTAATTTAATATTATTAGCATTTGCCATTTTTGCAAATTCCAATGCATCATACAAGCTCCCAGCTTGGTTTACTTTCAAAATTGCGGCATTACATGATTTATGTTCAATTGATTTTTTTAGTATGTCCTTGTTTGTAACGATTAAATCATCTCCAGTAATCATTGTGTTGGGAAATTTTGAGGTAAGTTCAGACATTTCTCCAAATGCTTCTTCATGCACCGCATCTTCTACATAATTCAGCTTATATTTTTCAATAAGTTCTGATGTAAATTCAATTTGTTTTTCTGGAGTATTCTCAAATCCAGCCCTGCTATAGACATATTTCTGTTTTTTTTCATCCCATTGAGTTGATGATGCAAAGTCAACGCCTAGTGAAACTTCTTTTCCTAGAGTGTATCCTAAATTTTCACATGCTGTGGCACAAAGCTCAAAGGCTTTTTCATTATCACATTTTGGAGCCCAACCACCCTCATCTCCGCGTCCATTTGTAAAGCTAGAATCATTTTTTTCTATCACTTCGCGTAATTCTTTATGTACAGCCAAGTTTGTTTGTATTGCATCTCTAATTGTTTTTGCACCTATTGCGGAAATCAGAATTTCTTGTATGTCAGGTGTACCAGGTCCTGCGTGAGCACCTCCACCTAAAATATTTCCTATCGGAATAGGAAATCTATACTCACTTTGTTCTGAAATTAATCTAAAGAGGGGTTTGCCGATTACTTTTGACGCTGATTCCATTGAAGCAATTGTAACAGCATAAGCTATTGATCCACCAATCTCAGAATAATTAGACGTTTTATCTATTGATTTTATTGTTTCATGAATTACTTTAAGATCACTTGGGTCAAGCCCAAGAAATTTTTTTGAATTTTCAGTTAAAATACGAAGACTTTCCTCCTGACTATTATTTGGGAAGCTAACTGCTTCATATTTTCCAACACTTGCACCAGATGGAGCGCATGTCCTACCCAAATATTGATTGTCAGAAATAATATCTACTTCTACAGTTTTACTCCCTCTACTATTGTAAATCAGCCTTCCTTTAATCGATGTAATCTTAGCCAAACTATTCTAACTCTGACTGAATACTTACATTCCTTTTGTAAACAGCTTCATAAAATGGAACTATTTGTTGTATTGTCTCTAATGTGGTTAAGAACATTCTTCTACAACAGTATCTTGTGATTCCTAACGAGTCCATAATTTCTGCAGAATTTTCCCCAGATTTGGCTCGATTCTGAAAATCCTCAAATTTGTCAGCAATAAGACCACCACATGTAAAGCATCTTATCGGTACTAGCATATTTTCAAAAAACCATTAAGGAATATAAAAACCCTGCAAGAAGTTAATTTGCGGGTGTCGCCCAGCCTGGCCAAAGGCGCTAGCTTGAGGGGCTAGTCTCTTAGGAGTTCGTGGGTTCAAATCCCATCGCCCGCATTCCACAATCACACTAATTTTATTTTTTAGTTAATGCTTTGACAAAATGGTTTCTTCTAATTTCTTCAGTAATTATTGCTCTTGATTCCTCAACAAGAGAACGGTTTACATCCAATTTTCTTCTCGCTTCCTTTACAATTTTATCAAATATTGCAAAAGGATAGAGAATCAGATAGAGATTTTCCATCACATTAAAAATCCTGTCAGCTTCTTTTAACTGGTCCTTCCTGATATTATCCAGCATCAGTCTCTTAAGCTCACCAATACAATCAAGCAGTCCTAAAACGTATGATTCCTTTGAAACTTTCATAGATTTTAGCGATGGAATTTCTTTCTTTTCTATTATTGCTAAAAATGAGCAAGCCTCAACAAGTTCTTGCTCCGGTGTTATAAGATATTTTTTAAAATTATCTTTTGCTTTTTTCTGATTTTTTTTCAAAACCAATTCAGCATTTTTGATTTTCTGTTTTGCCAATCTGAGATCACCCTTATGAGCAGCTATGATGGAATGACTGCATAAAATTACTACATCTCTAGTATTTTTTATCAAATATTCTCTTGCTGCATTTACATTGTGGAGTGATTTTGAAATATCATTTAACGATGATTTCACGTTCTTTACTGACATATTTTATTTCAAAAAAACTGGGATAAAGTCGTTTGCCAAAGGGCTTAATTGTCTTATAAAATTAGTTTAGTTTAGGCATGTGCATAACTGTCAAGCAAATGATGCAGATTGAGGAAAATGGTCACCAGATGGGATTTTCGAGAAAATTCATGATGGAAAATGCTGGTGCTGTAGCAGTCAAAAGATTGGTGGAAAAATTTGGTGATGTTAAATCAAAAAATGTCATAGTTATTGCCGGACTTGGGAATAATGGCGGTGATGGTTTAGTAATCGCACGACATTTGGTAGGATATGGATCAAACGTAACTGTTTTTCTTTTGGGCAAACCAGATAATATTAGGTCAGAAGAGTGTTCATGGAACTGGAATTTGTTAGAAAAAATGAAATCAGTAAAATTACTCAGTGATGGAAATTTTGATCTTCTTAATAATTTGGATAAATCTGATATAATAGTTGATGGAATTTTAGGAACTGGTATTTCTGGTGAAATAAGGGAACCACAAGCGTCTGCTATCATGTTTATCAATAAATCAAATGCATTCAAACTATCTGTTGATGTTCCTTCTGGTGTGGATCCAGATACTGGAAACAAAAATTCACCACATATTATTGCTGACATGACAGTTACGTTTCACAGAATGAAAGTTGGTATATCAAAAGTAAAAGACGTATGTGGTGAAATTTTCGTTGAAAAAATTGGAATTCCACCAGATGCGGAGATTGGTGTTCTATGAAGGTTTATCAAATTCCAGTTGGCCCCATGCAGAATTTTTCATACATTGTTGAAGATGAATCTACACACGAGGCAATTGTGATTGATCCATCGTGGGATTTAGAGAAAATAACTAGAATTATCAACGAACAAAACCTCAACCCCAAGTATATCGTTAATACACATTGGCATGATGACCATACTAGAGGAAATGAGGAACTGGCAAAAAAACTCAGCGTAAAGATTGTTCAGCATGCATTTTCACAACTAAAAAATGATTTGACAGTTTCAGACGGAGATTCTATTAAATTTGGTTGTTCTGAACTTGCTGTGTATCATACACCTGGGCATTCTAAAGATAGTATTTGTCTTATCGGTGATGGAAAAATTTTTTCAGGTGATACCTTGTTTGTAGGAAACTGTGGTAGAATAGATTTGCCAGGAGGAAGCTCAAGGGAACTTTATCACAGCTTGTTTGATATTATTACAAATCTTAGCGATGAATTAATTTTGTACCCAGGGCATGATTACGGTTCATCTTCAACATCCACAATTGGAAGCGAAAAAAGAACAAACCCTGTGATGCAATACATATCTGAGGATGAATTTATTGTAAGAATGGGTGGCTGATCATATCTGATATTGAAATTAATTGTAATGAGGAAAAGGGGCAGGAATTCATTAAATCTGTTGAGCGGAAGCACTTTCTTTTTTCATTTGTAACTTCCTATACGGAAACGTCCGAAATTCCTGGAATTACAGTAGCTGGAGCTGATCCTGATTTCATTAAATTTACTCCGCCAGCTGATGCAGAATTTATTCACTATGGATTTTGTAAAAGCATTGATATGATTCCTATGACACCAGATGGGAAACCAACACCAGCTCTTTTGACCAGAACAGCTTTGGAATCTGCAAGCATTCCACAAATAACTATCAGCGCTGGAAGTAAAATTACCCCAAAACTACCATATTTTGAAACAGGTCTTCCTTTCGGCAAAAACATATCCACAGAACCTGGACTTGAACAATCTTCTGTTGTACATGCAATTGATTATGGTAAGACAGTTGGTAGAATTTTGGCTTCATGTACAAATTGCCTTGTGATTGGTGAATGTGTACCTGGTGGTACAACCACGGCACTAGCTGTTATGAGGGGTTTGGGTATTGACGCACGTGTAAGTTCTAGCATGCCTAAAAATCCCCAATCATTAAAAACTGAAATTGTTGAAAAAGCGCTAAAGCGTTCTGATTCTAAGGAACCATATGATGTAATAGCAAATGTTGGTGATCCAATGATCCCATTTGTTGCGGGTATGTTAAGCACTGCTTCTGAGATTACAAATGTTATTCTAGCAGGAGGTACTCAGATGGCTGCAGTACTTGCCTTGGCAAAATCAACTGGATATGACAAAGATCGAGTTGCAATAGGAACCACTTCATACATAATTAATGACAACAATGCAAATTTTTTAGAAACTGTCAAATCAATTTCTGATATTCCAGTATTATCCATAAATCCAAAATTAGAAGATTCAAAATTTGATGGCTTGCGTGCATATTCAGAAGGATTTGTAAAAGAAGGAGCTGGTGCTGGTGGGTCCATGATTGCATCATTACTCAAAACTGGTATGAGTTCAAAAAAATTATTGGAACTAATTGATGATGAGTATTCTCGAATTACTACTTAACAGTAACAGATTTTGCTAAATTTCTTGGATAATCAGGATCTGTTTTCTTCTCTAATGCAGAATAATATGCTAGAAGTTGTATGGGAACGATTTCAATTAGGGGATATAACGCTTCGTCAACTGAGGGAATTTCAATCCAATGGTCGTATACATCATTTTTCTTATCTGATATTCCAATAATTTTTGCACCCCTAGCTTTAATCTCATTCGCACTGTTCAGTGTATCATTGTATGTAGAGTCACTTGGATTAATTATTATCACATAGACATTTGAATCCATCAAAGCCAGTGGTCCATGTTTTAATTCTCCACCTGGTATACCTTCTGCATGAATGTACGAAAGTTCTTTTAGTTTTAGTGCAGCTTCTTTTGCAATGGGAAGATGGATTCCTCTTCCAAGAACATAGATATCTGTTATTTCCTTAAGATTTTTTGCTAACTCTTTTATCTTTAAATTATTTGATAGTATCTGAGAAATTATATTTGAAACTTTTTTCCAGTCAGGATTAATACACCCATTACATAATTGGTCAGTAATTTTGTATAGTATTGCAAGTTGTGATGTAAAGCTCTTTGTTGCTGCTACACCAATCTCAGGTCCACAGTTTAATCCAACTGCTAGTGATGATTGTTGTGAAAGAGATGAATTTAGAAGATTCACAATAGACAAGATCTTTGCATTTGATTCTTTGGCAATTTTTACTGCTTCTAACACATCAGCACTTTCACCACTTTGTGAGATAGCAATTAGTGTTGAGTTAGGTTCAATTTCATTTGGCGAAAAAGGCAATTCGCTAGAAATTAACGTGTTTATCTTAATTTTTGCAAATTTTGACATTAGATATTTTGCTATTTCTGCTGCATTGTAGCTTGTTCCACTTCCAGTAATGTACAAATTTTTCGCTTGTTTGATATTATCAACAAATTGTTGAATTTGATTATTATCCACAGCACGTAATATTGTATCTGGTTGTTCTGAAATTTCCTTTATAGTAAAATGGGCGTAATCTCCTTTGTAAACATCAGCAAATTCTTTTGAAACTTTTGTAATTTGATATTTGACAGGTGTTCCATCAAAATCAAAAATATGTATTCCAGAATCATTAACAATTACAAAGTCCTCATTATCAACATAAATCGCATCATCTGTGTTTTCTATGAAACCTAATACATCACTGGACAAATAATGACTATTTTTTCCTACTCCCACAATTAGCGGTTCATGAAACCTTGCTGCTGCAAGAGTACCATTCTCAAAAATTACAACAAAAGAATAGTGTCCCTTTATTTGATTAACTGTTTTGATAATGGATTGCTTAATATCAGAAGTCTCATCCAAATTTAGCTGAATTAAATTCGCGATAACTTCTGTGTCTGTTTCACTCTGAAATTCATAGCCCTTGTTTTGTAAATTAGATTTTAATTCTTTAAAATTTTCAATGATTCCATTATGAACAATTGCAATTTTTCTTGAATTGCTTGAATGTGGGTGGGCATTTTTTTCAGTTACTTTGCCATGTGTTGCCCATCGTGTGTGGCCAATACCAATGTTCCCAGGAAGACTATCAAGTTTAATATTATTATTTACCTCAACAACTCTCCCAACTCCTTTTTTGACTACAATCTTATTTTTTGACTCTGTTGCAATACCTACGCTATCGTAGCCTCTATACTCCATTTTTTGTAATCCTTTAACAAGTAACGGTGCAGCGGAATTCTTTCCAAAGTAGCCAATAATGGAACACATTTTGATTCTTAAGAAATTAGATTGTTGTTTACTGATAAGCTTAACTTATGATTAACCAGTTGACCCTTTTTGTATTTCCTGCGTAACTGGTGTTTCTTCTTTTTTATCTTGTTCAATAGTTTCACTTACCAAGTCTTCTGTTTCTGGACTACCTAAATCTGATTCTGGTTTAGATAATGTTTGGTTAAATGATGATTCAGGGATTAAATGTATCTTTGATTCCTCGTCAACTTTTACAATATATGACGGAATAGTAATAATTCTATCATCTATCATTATATGTCCATGGACAATTGCTTGCCTTGCATGATATGGAGTTTTAAAGTATAATTTTTTCTGAACGATAGTTTGTAAACGTCGTGATAACAAATCAGTAACTTGTAGATTTAACACAGCATCTAGTGTTGAATTTTTATCTACTAATCCAATTTTAGAAAGTGAATTTATTAGTATAGGTTCTTTTTCCTTTCTAACCTCCTGTCTTAATGCAAGTAATGCACGAGCTTGATGCCTTAGTTTTGAAAGATGAGTACGTGTCTTCCATAATTCCTTTTTTGTTTTTAATCCAAATGTACCAAGTGTTTTCAATTCATCCATCATTAAATTATAATTAAGTGGACGTTTTGGTTTCTTCCAAATTCTTCTAGGTAGTTTCGGGTCTCCCATTCATTTCACCTATTTCTTTTTCCCAGCAGGAGCATCTTTCTTTTCAGTCTTAGGAGAATCTTTCTTTTCAGTCTTAGGAGCATCTTTCTTTTCAGTCTTAGGAGCATCTTTCTTTTCAGCACCATCTTTAGTTTCAGTAGCTGGTTCTTCTCCTACTTTACCATCTGCAGGTGGCGCACCAGCTCCACCAGTCTGTGTAGGCATTACTTTACCACCCTTAGCAACACCAACAGCTCCACCTTTTCTACCAGTGCATCTAGTACGTTGTCCTCTAACTTTTAATCCATACATATGCCGATATCCTCTCCAACTACCAGTTGTTTTTTCTCTTTCAATATCATTTCTTACTGTAAAAGCTATATCAGATGTTAACAGGTGCATATCTTCACCTGTTTCAACATCTTTTCTTCTGTTTAAAAACCAAGATGGAAAATTAGATAATGATGGATTTTTTATAATATTTTCAATTGATTTAATATGTTCTGTTGATAAATATCCAATCCTCTGATTAGAATTAATTTTTAAAACTTTTAAAATTGTGTTTGCAAACATATAACCAACACCCTTTATTTGACTGAGTCCAACTATCATTTTTTTGTCTCCAAGAATATCATTTCCCAAGATCCTTATCATGTATTCATAATCTGTACTCATGTATGCCTGATTCTAAATATCCTAGATAAAAACCATACTGGTGTTAGAGTTATTTTGATTATTATTAGCAAGTTTATTATTTTCTTTATTAAAAATAAACACATGATTGATGATAATTCGGAGGACGGCAAAATTCTCGAATCAATATTTGAACCTAATAATTCTGAGATCCTAACACAACTGGAAGACGGCCCAAAAAAATTCTCAGATCTTGCTAAAAATCTTGATATGACTAAAGAAGAAATTGAGCAAAGTCTTTCATATTTGATCGAACATAAATTTGTAAACAAAATCGAAAATGGTGACCAAGTTAATTATTCAGTCAATTCTGATGCGCTTTCTAAAATATTAGAAAATCATGATAATTTTAAAAATATTGATGATGGATTAGCAAAACTTGATAGTTTCCTTAACTAAAACGGAATCCCTGTGAATTTTTAAATCAAATTTTACAAATAAAACTATTTTTTTTCCTAATTAGCATATAAATACTCTAAAAATGTCGTAGTTACATTACAATGAAATCATCAGCCAAATTTTTGCTAGTAATTCTAACTGTTTCAATCATATCATATGGAATGTCTAGTTCAGTTTATGCCACTTCACACAATGTACCTCCAGTTTCCATTCAAACAGATCGAGCTTCATATGCAACTGGTGAAGTGATTTTGCTTTCAGGTTTTGTTAAAGATTTTGATGGAGAATTTGATATTACACTTTTGATCCAAAGTCCTCAGAATAATGTTGTGTATATAGCCCAAATCACTCCAAGCTCTGATGGAAATTTTTCAGCTACTACGATTGCTTCTGGCATGATGAAACAAGTTGGAGAGTATACTGTTAAAGCTAGTTATGGTCCGCAAAGCAATCAAATAATATTTGAATTTGTTGGTGGTGAGGGATCTGTGCAAGCAGCGCCACCACAGACGGTTGAAACTGTTACGGAAACAATACCAGAACCAGAACCAGTTATGGAATCAACAGAACCAGTTTGTGGAAAAGGTACAGTGCTAAAAGATGGACTTTGTGTTGTTGAGGAGAATAAAAAAGGCGGTGGTTGTCTAATAGCAACTGCTGCTTATGGTTCTGAAATGGCACCACAAATTCAGTTCCTACGAGAAATTCGTGATAATACTGTGTTACAAACAGAATCAGGAACTAGCTTCATGACAGGATTCAATCAATTCTATTACTCTTTCTCACCTGTAATAGCAGATTACGAACGAGAAAATCCAGCATTTAAGGAAATAGTGAAACTCACATTAACTCCAATGCTGACATCACTTGCTATACTAAACTATGTTGACGTTGATTCAGAGGCAGAAATGTTGGGATATGGAATTGGAATAATACTTCTTAACATAGGAATGTATTTTGTAGTACCAGCACTAGTAATAATAAAAATAAAAAACAGAAAATAATCTCTACGTTATTATACTTTAAAAAAAATTATAAAATTACATGGATATTGAATTTGAGGAATTTGATTCGATCGAGGACGTTTTTCTATATATGGCTTCAATTGCCACACCAATGAAAAATATTTTACCAATAAATTCCTACAAAGGGTATATTTGCTCGATTATACCATTAAGCCAGTCAGATGGTATAACTTATCTTATGATTTATGCAAAAGGCTCTTTGGAAAGCGGAATTTTAGAATTTGATATTAATACTAAAAGTTACAAAAAAGTTGAATCTATAGAAAGAGCTGATAAAACCTATTTTATAATTATGTCTCCAAAAAGAAACACCATTGCCGATGCAGCAATAGAAAAATTATAATTTCTTATTTTGTATAAGCAGGAGCAGTAACAGATCTACTTCTTGCATATTTTTCCATAATTTCATCAGGCGTTCTTCCATTAAACAAGTCTTTGCATAAACCACGCAAATATCTCATTATTGCCCATGTTCCAGCTTTGATTAAACCGTACATGAAAATTTTCATTGGTGGACCATATGTTTTATTTCTAAGAATTATTGGTATAATATCATTAATTACACGAAGATTATTTTCCCAACATTTCCAAAACAATGTGAATTGTGCCTCATTTAGATTACCAAAATGCATTGAATTTTTTTCACTGAAGTCTTGGTATAGTAATGGAGCCACTAATCCTCTAAAATTAAATGCTCTAAAGTCACCCATCATGTCTATTGTATACTGCACTTGATCAGGAGTTTCATCTGGCCATCCAATAATTATAGTGGCAGCTGGGAACCAATGGTTTTTGTTAAGTATTTTTGCTCCCTCTCTTACGACCCAACCCCACTCATCAGCAGAGAATGGTTTTGCTTTTATCCCCAGGTGTTTTTTTACCATATCAGGAGCAACTGTTTCAATGCCTAGATTTGTTGATAACCATCTTCCATTTTTATGCATATCATTAATTTCTGAAATATCCTGCATGAGCTTTGGATCGGCAACAACAGCTGAGAATGTCATGTGAGTTGTACCAACAAAATTAGCACCAAGATCTTTAAGCCCCTTCCATAACGTTGTAATTGCATCATAATTTGGTTGAAAATCTCTATTATCACAACCATACAGTAACATCTCATCAGAGTGTAACCAAATTGAATCAAATCCATAGTCAAGATTAATCTTAGCTTCACGTTGGAGCCTTTCTAACGGTAAATCCTTTTTAGATCTTTTATTTACATCACAAAAGTCACATCCTCTACCACAACCTCTCATCGCCTCAATTAGTGAATTAACAGTAGGTGCAGTAATTTCTGGTATATTTTGTATATCTTTAACAAAACAATGCATTAATTCTGGCGCATTTCCAGTTTCTAACTCATGGAATAAATCTAAAGCAAGTTCATCTGCTTCACCAACAACTACAGTGTCAATACCATGAATTTTCATTCTTTCTGATTTTGCGAGTTCCCATGCTCCGTTTCCTCCTACAACAACTTTGAAATCATATTTTTTCTTTAATTGGATAATATTTGCACATAATTTTTTGAATTTCATGGCAACGTAGGAGAGTTTTTCTGGTGACATAGTAGTTGTAACCGGTGCCATACCAAGTGGATCCATCACATTGATTCCAACTATTTTGGTGTCAGAACCTATTGATTTTTCAATGTAATTAGGATTAACAGTTAAAATTTCATCTTTTTTATAACCCTGTAATAGAGCGCTTTCTACCCTTCGTAACCCAACTTGAGCCACCTTAGCCTCGCCGGTATTAGGATCAGTTTCAACTGGAGGGCAAAAAACTTTATCAAAAACCCATTCTGGAAGAACTTCATAAGGACCGCATGCTATGAAACCATAAAGGAAGTTACCTCTATAATTAGTCATTAAACTACGATCTGCTGTAAGCACTATTCTTTTACCAGCCAATGTATGCTTCACCTTGTCGATAGTATAAAATTATTACGACAAGACATCTAATATTTATCAAAAACTCCACTATGAATAAGGTCGTAAAACAGAATGAAGGAAATTAGTGAGCCAAGACATGCTGAACCACATATAGGTGAATCTAGTGTAATTAGGGATTTTGTTTTTGGATTTGGAGACGGAATAAACACTTCACTTGGCATTGCAGCTGGTGTTGGTGGTGCTAACGTTTCCTCTGATATTATAATTTTAGCAGCATTGGTAGGAATGTTCACTGGTGCAAAGGCTATGGCTGTACAGAATTATCTTGCTGTAAAATCTCATAGACAACTGTTAGAATCCGAGATAGACAGGGAGAAGTGGGAGATAGAAAATAAAGCTGATGTTGAACGTCAAGAGATTGAGGATATTTACAAAGCGAAAGGGTTTACGGGTAAAGAACTTGAGATGATTGTAAACAAAATCACTTCTGATAAAAAAGTCTGGCTAGATACAATGCTTACTGAAGAACTGAGATTAAATGTAGACATTGCTGGAAGTCCACTAAAAAGCGCATTGATAATGTTTGTATCTTTTTTGGTTGGTGGCATGCTTCCTATAATTCCGTTCTTTTTTGGTAGTGGTTATAGTTCACTCGCAATAGCAGTAGGAATTAGCATAATGGCTTCATTTATTGTAGGTGCTATAAAATCACGAATGGCAGAAACTAGTATAGTGAAGGGTGGTTTGGAAATGGCTGGTCTTGGAACTGGTGTTGCATTAATTGGATTCGGTATCGGTAATGAACTTGCAAATCTGGGAATAATTAACGTATAGATTTAGCCTTCATTCTATTTGCTATATTTGACGCAGCGGCTCCAGCCCCAACACCATTATCTATGTTAACAACAGTAAGACCAAGTGAACAACTCTGTAACATAGATGCAAGTGCAGCAATTCCTTTTTCACCATAACCATATCCGATTGAAGTTGGAACTCCAATTACTGGAACATCTGCTAGAGATGATACAATGGAGGCTAGTGCGCCTTCCATACCAGCAACCACAATTATAACGTCAACTTCTGATTCAATGAATTGTTTAAGAACAGGGAAAATCCTATGTAGTCCTGCAATTCCAACATCGTAACTACAAATACATTCGCAGTTCATAGATTCACATACAAGTCTAGCCTCTTCTCCAATATCAATATCTGATGTTCCAGCAGCAATTATTCCAACCTTACCACCTGTTTTTTTTATATTATTTTTATAAATTAAAAGTGCAGTAGTATTTTTTCCTTTTTTAATTTTGTATTTATTTTTTTTAGAAAACGCTAAAATTTTACTATAATCTTTTTGCTTGATCCTAGAAACAAGTACTTCATTATTTTTTGATAATGTTTTTGCAATGATTTTTTTTAAATCCAAAAAATGTTTTTTTTCCGCAAAAATAACCTCAGGTATTCCTTTCCTATTTTTTCTCCCAGTATCGATCTGAGCAATATTTTCTATCTTTTCAATAGAATATAACGATAATAATTTTTTAGCCTTTGACGGCGTAATATTTCCTTTTTGTAAGGATTGAAAAATTTGCTCTATGTTCAATTATTTATAGTAATTTAATTAGTTTAAAAAATGATCAGATATCAATTCCCGCTAGCGCATTTTTAACACTATTTACTCCTTTATCGAACCACTCCTTTTCGTCTTGGTTTAAATCAAGTTCATTAATTTTTTCTACACCATTTTTTCCTATTACTGCAGGTACACCTATTGAGACATCAGAATAACCATATTCTCCATCCAAGTATGTTGAAACAGGCATGACTTGTTTTTTGTCTTTTACAATATTTTGTATCATAGATGAGATTGCATTTCCTGGTGCATGGACTGTTGCACCTTTTAGTTTTATCACTTCAGCAGCGACATTTTTTGTTAGAGTGAAAATTTCATTTAATTTTTCCTGAGAAAGTATTGTAGGTAAGGGTTTTCCAGATACTTGTGCAAATCTAGTCAGTGGTAACATGTTTTCACCATGTTCCCCTATTACTATAGCATCAATTTCCTTTCGTGGACCATCAGTTGCTTCGTGAATGAATTGCTTGAATCTTGACAAGTCTAACATTCCGCCCATTCCAAACACTCTATTTTTTTCAAAACCTGAAGTTTTGTATGTAATGTATGCCATTGGGTCTAACGGATTAGTAACTGGAATTATTAACGAATTATCAGCATATTTTCTTACATTTCCTACAACATCTTTTACAACTCCCGCATTTATCTTCAATAAATCCATTCTAGTCATTCCTGGTTTTCTTCCAGCCCCAGCTACTACTACTACTACGTCTGAACCCTTCATATCCTCATAATTATTAGAACCATTGATTTCAACATCAATTCCTTGTTCAGATAACAAGTGATTAAGATCCATCGCTTCTCCCTGTGGGAGGCCTTCTGCAATATCCAAGAGAAGGATTTGATCGTCTAATTGCTTTATTGCAGAATGTAGCGCAGCAGATCCACCTACTTTTCCCGCGCCAATTATGGTTATCATGTTCTGCAGTTAGATTTTTAATAATTAAATCTATGTAGCTAAGTAAACTCTAAACAGAATTTATAAGCATTTTAAAGAATTTAGTTTTATGGTATTTGTTATTGATGCACAAGTTGCAGGTATTTCTGGTGATATGTTACTTTGCGGTCTTGTAAATATAGGTGCAAATAGATCAAAAATAATCGATGGGATTCGTAGTGCTGAATCATTATGTAAAGATGTTAAACTCAAAAAGATAGATTTTGTTGAAGTGAAAAAAAAATCATTACAAGCAACGGAATTATTGTTAGAAATAGATGATGATGTTCATGAGAGAAAAGGTACGGAGATAAGGGATATAATTGAAAAATCTGCAGAAAAATCACAAATTTCTGAAAAGGCAAAAACATTTGCTGTGAATACAGTTGAAACTCTCATACGTGCGGAATCAAAAATTCATGGTGAATCAGAGGACTCGGTACACTTTCATGAGGCGGCAAATTTTGACACTGTTGTAGATATTTTAGGAACTGCTATTGCTCTAGATGATTTGGGTTGTTTTGATGATGATATAGTTGTCACACCTGTAGCTATAGGAGGTGGAACAGTGACTTTTTCTCACGGCACTAGTTCAAATCCTGCTTATGCAATTTTAGAAATATTTAGAGAATCAGGAATTATCACAACAGGTGGAAATGTGAAGGATGAACTCACAACTCCTACAGGTGCCAGCATGTTAGTTAATCTGGCTAAAGAATGTTCTGAATTTTATCCACCTATGAAAATACAATCTATTGGTTATGGTGCGGGTCAAAAAGATTTTGAAGAATTCTCAAACGTGTTGAAAATAGTTAGAGGAACAGCATCAACTGAACTTCAACTTGATACAGTAAAAATACTCGAAACTAACGTTGATGATGTCTCTGGTGAAGTTCTTGGAAACATGATTGAAAAAATAATGGCACAGGGTGCAAAGGATGTAACAATATCCTCTGCAATCACAAAAAAAGGTCGCCCTACAAATTTGGTGTCTGTTATTTGTGATTCTGATACTATGAATTCTATTATGGACTTGTTGATTACTGAAACTGGAACACTTGGTGTAAGAATAAGAACTTCTGAACGATACATTGTTCCTAGAGCTATTAAAACTCTCTCTGTGAATATTCAGGGACAAAGTTTTGATGTCAGGTATAAAACCAGAGATCTAAACAACGGTTCTCATTTCAAAATTGAATCTGATGATATCAAAGAAATCTCCAGCGCTCTTAGTATTTCATTTAAAGATACAGAAGAACTACTAAATCAAGAAGTGAGAAAAGAAATATGAAAACACAACTTACTAAACTACTAAATTGGTTTGATGACAAAAACAGTGTACTTGTGGCACTTTCAGGTGGTGTTGATAGTGCTTTAGTTGCTTATGCCGCTTATGCTAGATTAGGCAAATCGGCAATAGCGGTTACTGCTGATTATAAGACACTTGCACAAGAAGAATTAGAATATGCAAAAAAAATATCTTCAGAGATTGGAATCAAGCATATAGTAATAGAATACAATGA
>Ga0257111_1000122_pt1 | contig 31147 bp, 31 predicted proteins | sample LP_taG_6_FD_191567 | JGI IMG/M metagenome (GOLD analysis project Ga0257111, IMG submission 191567) | Marine microbial communities from Northeast Subartic Pacific Ocean, Canada - LP_J_2015_P26_500m | ecosystem: Environmental > Aquatic > Marine > Oceanic | place: Canada: Northeast Subartic Pacific...
TCTCAATGTTTTTTGATGTCGCTGATAAGCTTCAGAATTTAGTACAATAAAGTTTGCTGATCGAGCCTCTAGCATCCCACGAAGATCTATTTCAACTAATTCACAACCTAACTCTTCAAGTATATGTAAAAAGTTATCATATGCTAGTTTAACTTCCGATTCATTCGGTGCAGAGTTTACGAATTTATAGGGAACTCCGATTTTCCAACCAGAAATGTCAGTTTCGATCATATTTGTATATTCTGGTACTTCTTGGGGCCAACTCATATCGTCTTTAGGTTCATAACCAGCCATAGCTTCTAGCATCATTGCCATATCCGTAGCTGTTCTACATAACGGCGATATCTCACTATGTTGATTGTGATCCATACCAAATCTACTAACAAGTCCATGCGTAGGCTTAATACTATATAAATTATGTGCTCCTGCAGGTAATCTTGCGCTCCCGCCTCCATCGGTACCTAAAGCAGCTCCCACCATCCTAGCTGTTGTTGCTGCTCCTGATCCACTACTAGAACCTACTGACATTCGATCAATATTCCAAGGTGACCATGGGGGTGGGGTTAGGTCCAATTCTGATGGACGTGACCAACCAAATTCATTTAAATTAGTCTTACCTATGATGATTGCTCCCGCATTCCGTAATCTCTTGATTACAGATGCATCATTTTTAGGAATCCATTTTTCTAATAATCGTGAATTATTAGTTGTTTTCAAGTTCCTTGTGGGTATAGAGTCTTTTATTCCCAAAATCACTCCTGCAAGAGGTCCAAGGGCTTCTCCTTTTGACCGTAATAAATCTAGTTTTCTTGCTTGTTCTAAGGCTCCGTTAGAATCAATTGTAATAAAAGAATTAAGCCTAGGATTAAGGGAATTGATCACTTTCAGATGTGCTTTTACGTTTTCTACTGCAGATACCGACCCATTATGAACTAATCTTACTTGTTCACTTAAAGGTAAAAAATGAATTGATTCAACCATTGTTTTCACCATCAACATTTGATGACATTTTGAAAAAATCAATCTCTCTACCAAAAGGCTGAATCAAACTTTCCATTAGTTCTGTTGAAATGCTTAATCCTTTTAAAAGTTCCTTTAGCTGCTCAATATCTTGTTCAGTTGCTGGTGCAATACTTCTAACTTTTTCAACAAATTTTTCATCATTTGTAAAATCCATAATAGAGAATATTTCTTACTTTGTATTTTTAATTATGTAGCTGGCTGTATTAACTCTATTCTTACTCCGCCTGGTGCACCGATAAAACCAATTTTTCTACCATCAGGTTGAGGTAAAGGACCTTCTTTGTGAACAGCTCCTAATGATACTAAACGTTCAATATCGGCTTCTATATCATCAGTATCAAAACCAAAGTGTTCTAAACCGTAATGTGCATCATCATCAGCTGGCCCAAGCGTTTCATTAGTCCTTTCACTTGAAATATTTATAGCCAGTCCACCTTCAGTGTGGGTAATAATAAAAGTATCTCCAACTGGCCTTACGGTTTCAGAAATGATTTTAACATTGAATGCTTTTACAAACCATTCAGCAGTTATTTTTGGATCTTTTGACTTTAGATGAATATGATTTACGTTGTAAGGCATTAGGATCTCCTTTTTTAATTTTGTGATAAATTATCTTGCTTAATTGATTTTATAATATCTATGATATATGGTCCTGATTTTTTATATGAAATTTCTATTTTATTATTACCAAATATTTCTATTTCTCTTTCTCCATCTAGCGCTATTGTTCCAGAAAGTTTTTCTATTTTAATTATCTCATCAGGATTCATATATGACCAATGTTTAACTTTCAATGTAGATATGAGTCCTGGAGCTATTGGTGCATAAATCAATTTTCCTTGTTGCCCAAAAATTATCCTCAAACCTTTGTTTTTATTTGTTGATAGAACTCTTGATCCTATGGAAGAAAGACCAATGCTTAACGGTGAAGATTTTGTAAGAAACAATTCCTCTAACATTTCCGGATCCCAAATTGCCTTTGAACCCACAAAATTTTGTTTACTAATTGCTAAATCTATCAAAGCAATATCTTTCTCATTTTCATCAACTTTCACACTAATATATGGGTTTCTTATTAAATATTTTTTTTTACCTCTTAGCAAATTCACAAAAAAACCCGTAGCTATCCCAGCTATAGTGGGATCGATCATTAATGGGAAAGCATTATTTGTTCCAGTAGAAATAGGTATCAAGGGTATTTTATTAATTTTTTTTGCTACTAATCTATTTGTGCCATCTCCTCCTAAAACCAAAATGCAATCACACTTAATATCATTTAATAAACTTGCTGCAATTAAAGTTTGTTCTGGGCCATCATAAAATTTTGTGTCCAAAAAATTAATATTTATTTGATCTCTATAATTTTCAATTGCTGGCTTACATAGTCCTGATTTATCTGGCATAAAGTAAAAATCTCTTACTCCTTTTGACAATAAACCAGAAATAAATCTACTAATTATATTCGCTTTTTCCTGATTTGATATGAGTCTCCCAGAGGCTACCAATCTCCTAATATCTTTTCCAGCGGATGGATTTGCTATTACGCCTATTTTTGCCAAATCACTAAATACTTTCGATGTTATTTATTAGGGTTTCTAAAAAGCTTGCAGCAGGAACACCGTCTATTGCTCTATGATCAAATGTTAAGGATAAATAAATCATATTTCTTACTGTTGCTATTCCTTCATTTATGTAAACCTCTTCTGCAATTTTACCCAAGCCTAAGATTGCTATTTCAGGTGGATTAATTATGGGGTTGAAATTTTCTACGTTGTAAGAAGTTAAATTAGTTATAGAAAAGGTTGAACCAGAAATTTCGTGAGGTAACAATTGCTTGTTTTTTATTTTTTTAGAAAATTCTCTTATTTCTTTAGAAATTTCCAATTCATTTTTATCTTGTGAATTATTAATTACAGGAACCAATAGTCCTCCTTCAACTGCCATTGCAATTCCTATATTTATATTCTCCAAGATATATAAATCATCATTTATATAATGGGAATTAATTATGGTATGTTTTTCTAAACTATTTGAAACTATTTTAACTATTAAGTCATTTAGTTGCGGTCTAATTCTATGTTGTCGCCATTCAGGTAATAAAGCTTTTTGCTTGGATATTAAATTATCCACACAAGCCTTCGAGTTAAGAGTAACTTGAGGATTTTGTGCACTTTCATACATCCTTTTGGCAATAATTTGTCTTATTCCAGTACTTTTAATTTTTTCTTTGACATCCAACGTATCTGCTATGCTTGTTGATATTTCGGAATCTTTAGATTCATTAAACTTTATTACATCATTTTCAGTAATTCTTCCAGACGGGCCCGTACCAGTGATTAAATTTATATCAATTTTAAGTTTTTTCGCTAAATTTCTTGCTCGAGGTGTAGCCAGTATTTTTTTTGAACTAATTTGTTTTTTTATTTGTGTTTCAGATTTGTTGTCTACTTTTTGTTCGATTATAGTCTCTGGAAAATCTTCAATTTTTTCTCCTTCTAATAATATGAGCCCTAAAACAGCCCCTACTGGCACCAATACACCTTCCTTTACGTTTATTCTTCCTAAAATTCCATCTTCAATTGCTTCTACAGCAGAACTAACTTTTGTTGATTCTATTTCAACCAATGGTTCATCTTTAGTTATTTTGTCACCAACGGTTTTGAGCCATTTAATTACAGTTCCGTCATTCATATTCATTCCCCATTGGGGAAGTTTAATTTCTATGGGCATAGATGTCCTCTTCTTTAGTTAATTTATTAGATAATTCTGTAAAATTCTCAACAATTAAATCAGGCTTTAACATTTCATTACATTCTTCGTAAGGTAACGCATATCTATTTACATATACTGCTTTCATTCCACAACTTTTAGCTCCTAATGTATCAAAAGAATTGGCAGAAATCATCATTATTTCAGAAAGTTCGTATCCTGTTATTAAAGATGTTTTCCTATAAACACCCGAATGAGGTTTAAATGCTCCTACTTCTTCTACGGAAATAATATTATCAAAGTTGAATTTAATTCTTTTTTGGGCCAAATGTCTCAAAAATTTATCTTCCCCATTTGATAAGGCAATAAGTTTATATTTATTTGATAATAAATTTAAAGCATTTGAAACTTCTGAAAAAGGAATTAAATTTTGCCAATTCTCATCCCACAGACTTAACTCTAAATCACTTGGCTCCATATTAAATTTTCTAGCAGTATACTTAAATGCATTTTTAACAGTTTTTAAATATCCACTATGACCTAAATCTAAAATGTTATCTTGATATTGCTCTATTCTTTGTCTGTGTCTTAAAAATGCCCAAAATTCCTCAGGGGTTGTTTTTGAATTATTATTATTAATAATATTAATGATTGAGCCTTTTGTACTTTTTTCTAAATCCAGAACTGTTCCAAAAAGATCAAAAGTAAGTGCTTTTATCATAAATTTATTCCAATGTACTTTTTACGGCGGAATATATTTTATCTAAGTTAGGATATACAAGTTTTTCTAAACTTGGGGAGTAAGGAATATGTACCTGCTCGGATGCTACTTTTATAATTGGTGATTGTAAAAACCAAAACCCTTCTTCAGCAACAATTGAAGAAATTTCAGAAGCAGCTGAACATACTTTATGAGCAGGGTCTACAACTACAAGTCTGCCTGTTTTTTCAACAGAATTTAATATAGTTTCCTTATCAAGAGGAACCAAAGTTCTAGGATTTATGACCTCGCACGAAATTCCTTCTTTTTCAAGATTATTAGCCGCTTCTAATGAAAGCTTTACAGAGCCCGCAATACCAACGATAGTACAGTCGTTGCCTTCTTTTACTATTTCCGCTTTTCCAAATGGAATATCTACATCTGAAACCTCTCCTCTTGTTCCCGATAAATTCACATCTTCAAATATTATTACTGGATCATCATCCCTTATTGCAGTTTTCAATAATCCTTTTGCATCTGATGAATTCGCAGGAACTGCAATTTTAATTCCAGGCATATTCATAAACATCGGATAAGAGCGATCTGAGTGATGAGCCGCAGACCCACCTCCATATGCCATAGAGGCTCTATAAACAACGGGTAAATTGGCTTGCCCACCAAACATATATCTCATTTTTGCAGCTTGTGAAATCAATTGGTCCATTGCAACCCACATAAAACTTGTTACCGTTTCAACAATAGGACGCATTCCAACAAGAGAGGCTCCTATAGCTGCACCAAAAAAACCATTTTCGGAAAGAGGGGTATCTAATACTCTATCTTCCCCAAATTCTTTGAATAAATTCGCGGTTGTTCCATAAACAGATAGTCTTATATCTTCTCCCATAATAAACACATTAGGGTCTCTTCTCATCTCCTCAGCTATTGCTTCATTTATAGCTTCAGCAAAAATTTTCTCAGTCATTATTTCCTCCAATAATTTATGGTTTAGGTATGGGGTTTGCCCACATGCTATCAAACAAATTTTCTGGCTTAGGAAATTCACTATTACGAGCAAAATTCACTGCTTCCTCAATTTCTTCAATAGAATTATTTTCTATTTCTTTACACTCTGATTCAGAAAGTGTTCCTCTTTCTATTAATTTTTTAGTATGAATATCTATAGGATCTCTTTCTTTCCATTTATCAATTTCTTCTTGTGATCTGTATTCACCTTTTGTAACCCTTCCTAAACCCAGAGAGTGATCTTCAAATCTGTAAGTTAAGCCTTCAATCAAAGTGGGGCCATCTCCATTTCTTGCTCTTTTTACAGCTTCTGCAGTTGCTTCATGCATCGCCTCTACATTTTGACCATCAACTAAAACTCCTGGCATATTATAAGCTGGAGCCCTATCAGATACATTATCAACAGCAACTGAATCTTGGTATGAAGTTGTGATTGCAAATTGATTGTTTTCACATACAAAAATAACAGGTAATTTCCATATAGATGCAAGATTCATTGATTCATGACAAGCACCTTGATTTGAAGCTCCATCACCAAAAAAAACAACTGAAACAAAATCTTTTTTTCTTAATTTGGAAGCTAAGCCCGCTCCAGTTGCAACAGGTACCGAAGATGCAACAATGCCTGATTCTCCTAATATTCCAACAGAAAAATCTGCAAGATGCATAGAGCCTCCGTTGCCATTACAATAACCATCAACCTTGCCATAAATTTCAGCCATAGCCTTTTTGATACTCCCTCCTTTAGCAAGAGGATGTCCATGTGAACGATGGTTTCCTGCAATATAATCAGTATCCTTTAGGGCGGAACAAACTCCTACCGCAACAGCTTCTTCTCCAATATATGGATGCGCAGGTCCAACAAATTCTCCAGCTTTATGAACTTCCATAACTTTTATCTCAAAGTTTCTTATCGTCCACATTCGCTTTAACATATGTATCTGGGTTTCTTTTGTTAATTCCATAAATAGTCCTTAAAAAAATATATCTTGGGAAATATAATCTTAGTGGGAAATAATATTGTCAATATAGATTGTTGGATCATTTTGCTAATCATTTGAAAAAATCACCTTAACAAACTGTCTAAAAGATTATATTTCCGATCTTATAGGATATAAAATTGATCCTAATTTGAATTATTAGATCATTATTATATTATTTACAGATGATTTGTATAAGCAAATTTCATATAATTGGATTATAGTCTTCGCGCGCGCGTGCGAGAAATTTAGGCTTTTTTTTAAACTACAAAAAAACGAAAGAAAAAATGGCGAAGAAAATTGAAAATAACCATAAAGGTTCCAAAGATTATAACGCTTCAGATATAACTGTCATGGAGGGACTCGAGGCAGTAAGAAAAAGACCCGGAATGTACATAGGTACTACTGGAATAGAAGGGGTTCAACATCTAATTCATGAAATTGTGGATAATGGTGTTGATGAAGCAATGGCCGGGTTCGCTACAAAAATCACAGTCATTTTAAATGAAGAAGGTTCTGTTACCGTAATTGATGACGGCAGAGGAATTCCCGTTGATACACATGAAAAAACAGGTATTTCTGCAGTTGAAACTGTTATGACAACATTGCATGCAGGGGGGAAATTTGGAGGAAAGGGATATCAAGTGTCAGGAGGTTTACATGGAGTAGGAGCATCGGTCGTCAACGGACTTTCAGCATGGCTAAAAGTCGAAGTAAGAAGAGATAAAAAAATTTGGACTCAAACATATACAAAAGGAATTCCAGATGCCCCTTTAACAAATCGGACACAAACCAAAGAAGATTTGCAAGGCACAGGTACAACCGTTACTTGGATGCCGGACAAAGACATATTTCCTGAAATTGATTATTTATATGAAGGAATTATAACTAGATTTAGAGAAATGGCTTATTTGAATCAAGGATTAAACATACAATTTATATCAAATTATCATAAAGATTTGTGGCCCCATAATCAAGTAACTTTCAAGTTTGATGGGGGTGTACAGAGTTTTGTTAATAATTTAAACAAAAAAAGGACAGCTATTCATGAAAACATAATGTATGTAAATGAAGTAATGGAGGGTATCGTAGTTGAAACTGCTATACAGTATAACGAATCTTTTATCGATAATACTTTATCTTTTGCGAATTGCATTAGAACATCAGATGGAGGCACACACGTAACGGGATTCAGGTCTGCTCTAACAAGGGTCATTAATGACTATGGAAAAAAGCAAGGTTACTTTAAAGAAGATATTCAATCTTTATCTGGAGAAGATGTCAGAGAAGGTTTAATGTGTGTTGTTTCTGTAAAAGTTAAAGATCCACAATTTGAGGGACAAACAAAGGGAAGATTGGGTAATCCTGAGGTTAAAGGGGCTGTTGAACAAGTTTTAGGTAGAAGATTAACTGAATTTATTGAAGATAATCCAGATGATGCAAAAAAAATCCTCAATAAATCCTTAACGTCTGCTCGTGCTAGAGAAGCTGCCAAAAAAGCTAGAGATCTAATAATAAGAAAAAATGCCTTGGATGGGGGATCATTGCCAGGTAAATTAACTGACTGTACCGAAAAAGACCCTTCAAAATCAGAATTATACATTGTAGAGGGAGATTCTGCGGGAGGATCTGCTAAACAAGGAAGGGATAGATATTTTCAAGCTATTCTACCTTTAAGAGGTAAAATTTTGAATGTTGAAAAAGCAAGGCCGGAAAAAATGCTTCTTCATGAAGAAATAGTTGCCTTGATTACTGCCATCGGTACTGGCTTGGGAGAAGATTTTAATCACGAAAAATTGAGATATCACCGAATTATTATAATGACTGATGCAGATGTAGATGGAGCACATATAAGAACATTATTGTTAACTTTTTTTTATAGAAATATGCCAGAATTAATTGGACATGGAAATTTATATATAGCACAACCACCTTTATATAGAGTTTCAAGAGGCAAAACCAGTAAATGGATTTATTCAGAAAGTGATTTAAATAAATGGATTTCAGAAAAAATATACAATAAATTTTCAATAACTGGTGAAAGTGTTAATTTGAAAATTAAAGGGACAGCAATAGGAAAATTTATTTCTAACATAACTTCGTTTAAGGAAATTTTAGACATTTCTAAAGTCTTAAATTTAAGTTATGATGAATTTCTTAGCTTAGCATCAAAAAAAGGAGAGTTTTATGAAAATTCTAAACCTGCTCCAAAAATAGTTGAAGAAATTCAACCAGATTTATTTGAAGTTGGAGAATTTTTAACTCCAGAGGAAAATGAGCTCAAAGAAATAGAAGAAAAGGATTCTATTATTGACAATCCATCAATAATCAAAGCACAAAAGATCTATCCAAATGTAAAAGATTACATAACAACCAAATTTTCTATAACTAAAGATGATGAAATTATAGAAAAAAATCTTGATTGGACCGAAGTTATCGAAGCCCTAGAAAATAAAGCTGATAAATCAGGATTTAATAGTCAAAGGTTTAAGGGTTTAGGTGAAATGAATCCTGATCAACTTTGGTCGACTACAATGGATCCGACAAATCGAGTGATGCTTCGGGTAAATGCAGATCACGCTGAAGAAGCTGATGAGATGTTTATTACATTAATGGGAGATAATGTCGAACCCAGACGAGATTTTATTAAGGCTAATGCACTAGATGTTCAAAATTTAGATATCTAATTCTTTTTTCTAGTTACTTTATTTGTTGTTGCATCTAAATAATGAGTTTTAGTGGTTTTATTATTATTTTTTTCGGAAACAGTTTTTGCTGCCAAGATTCCTGTCTTATTAAGTACAAATAAATGACCTAGCGCAACATATAAAACATCAGCAGCCTCTTCTGACAATAATTTTGGCGATCTCACTGATGTTAGTTTTAAACATTCCTGATTTAATTCATCAATTTCTTCTTGTAATAAATTTTTTCTCTCTAGGATTGATTCAAATGGAGATTTAGATTTCTGTATTAAATTCCATCGATGGTGAAAATTATAAACACTTTCAGCAAGGCTTTGTACGGCTTCTAAAAATTCATTTTTATTAGGTGTGTTCATTCAATTTCTCCTTTATCAGTAATGGAAAAAATAGAATTAAAATTATAACCCAGTTCTTTTATTTTATCTGAACCTCCCATTTTTCTATCCAATATAGATAATACGAGCTTAACTTTTGAATTTTGTTGTTGAACAATTTTTATTGATTCAATCAAAGAGCCTCCGGTCGAAATCGTATCGTCAATTATAATAACATCTGAATTTGGCTCGAAATTACCTTCAATTTGTTTTTGCAAACCATGTTCTTTCTTAGATGAACGAATGAAAAACCCATTTATTGGATAATTCAATAAAGATGAGGCATAAACAATTGAACCAATAAGAGGAACAGCCGCAACTACAGGTCCTCCTATAAATTTTAATTTAAGTTTTTTTGCTGCATTTATCACCCAATTAGAAATAATTATGGAACATTCAGGATTTAATGTCAGTCGTCTCCCATCGAAATAAAAATTAGATTTTTTCCCACTAGTTAAAGTAAAATCCCCATATTCTAGAGCTTTTAATTCTAGTGCTTTTTTTAATAATATAGCCTTGTCCATTAAAATTATTTTATTGATATAAATTAGTTTTTGTAATGTATTTTTCTATTTCTTTTGAAACATATTTGTTAATAGGCTTTTTTATCCGGATTGCATTTCGAATCTGAGATGAATTTGTGTCATCTAATTTCTTTATAATATGTAATTTGTTTTTTTTGGTTTGATTTTTGTTTAATTTATTTCCAATTCGTTTGATTACAATAAAATGATAAGATTTGACAAGTTGAATATAATCTTTCCATAAATGTAATTCATTAAAAGCATCTGATCCTAAAACTATGTATTTTATACAGAAATCTTTCTGAGTTTTTTTTAGAAAATCTAAAGTATCTATAGTGTAACTAGGATTGGGCCGATTCACTTCGTAATCAACAATTTGAACCTTTTTATTCTTCACACCTATTTTACACATTCCTAGCCTTTGAAAAGGTGTAGCAATGGGACTAAATTGTTTCATATATGGGTTACCTGTTGGTACCAAAAATAGCTTTCGAATCAAAAGGTTTTCCGTTATATTTTTTATAATCGATAAATGTCCATTATGCAGAGGATCGAAGGTTCCTCCATAATAAGCAGAAATCTGTAAATTTTTTTTGTTATTCTCCCCAGATAAATTCATATTCTCCTACTTTTATTAAATCACCTGCTTTAATTCCCATTTGAATCAATTCTTCAAATAATTCACTCTGTCTCATCTTATATTGAAATTGAACTAATGTTTTCCATTGATTCAAGTTAGATCCATTAGCTAATCTAATAAAATTTTCATCTAAAATTTCAAAATTATTCTTATGTTTTTTTACAATTTTTGGTTCACTATATTTTATTGAAATAATAGGAATATCACTTTCTTCCAGTTGTAATTTTGTTTCAGAAACAAATTTTAACATATAAGATTTTAAGTTTTCTAAATTTTCATCATTTTCATTTGAAAGATAGAAAACTTTAGGCTCTTTTATATCATGATTCTTTAAATCCATTTCAAGTTGCTTTCGGAATTTCTGAGAATCATTACACAAATCAGTTTTTGAACATACAATAATTAGATGTTTATCTCGAAGCTTAGGATTAAATTTTTCTATTTCTGTTAGAAGGATTTTAATAGAATTATTTACATTATCTATTGACGAAATAATCAAAACCAGAGCTTTTGTATTGGATATATGTTTCAAAAATTCATTTCCTAATCCCAATTTTTTATGAGAACCTTCTATTAATGCAGGAACCTCCAATAGTTTAATTTTCGTAAACTTAGCATCTAATATTCCTATCTCAGGATAAATAGTGGAAAATGGATAATCTGCTATCTTTGGCTTAGCATTACTTAATAAAGATAACAATGAAGATTTACCTGCATTGGGCAATGATACAAAAACAAAATCGGAAATTATTTTCAAATCTAAGGCCATTTTTTTTGTTAATCCTATACCTCCTGCTTCGGCGAGTAGCGGTTCTTTATTGTCAGATCGAACAAAATTTATATTACCTTTACCGCCCTTACCTCCATCAAGAAGCTTAATCCTTTCGTTTGGATTGTAAAAGGAACCAAAAAACTCCTTATTATTATTTTTGATAATAGATAAATCGGTGCCAATAGGAACTTTAATTATATAATCATCACCCTGTTGGCCTGTCTGATTCTGTTTTTTTCCGTTCTTACCATTTGAAGCAAGTAAATTATTATTAAATCTATAAACAGATAAATCATTTAATGTTGAATCCGCTTGGATCCACACAGTCCCACCAGTTCCACCGCTGCCTCCATCTGGTCCACCCAAAGAATTTTTTGCGTTCCTTTTAAAGCTTACTATCCCAGCTCCACCATCACCAGCTTTAATATTTATTATTATATTATCTAAAAACATATATTTATATTTTAATTAATAATAATTAAATATGTTGAAATTGTTAGTTGAATTTGATTATAGGTTATAAAGTGTTGAAAACTATTGAGATAGAGTTGATGAATTTAAAGAAAAGAATTTAAATCAATTAGTTTAAGGAAAGACTTTTTTCTATTTCTTGCTTAAGTTCAACATTATTCAACAGTTCTTTTTTTATTTTATTAACCGAATAAATAATTGTTGAATGATCTCTTTTCCCAAGTTTTAGACCTGCTTGTGATGTTGTGAAATTTGATTTCTCTATCAGTAAATAAGCGGCTACATGTCTTGCAAAATTTGTTTTTCGGTCATTTTTTCTACTTTGTAAATCTTCTGTTTGAATTCCAAATAAATAATTTATACAAGAGAACACTTTTTCCTCTGTAATAGCTTGATCAATTAAGTCATCCAATTTGTAATCTCTTATAATTGATTTCACCATTTCTTTATTGATAGTTGAATTTAATAAATCTGAATGTGCAATAAGAGTGTTAATGATCCCCTCGATTTCACTTATAGATTGGAATTTTTTATTACTAATGTAATCAAGAACATTTTCGGAAATAGATATTTTTTTGGATCTTAGTTTTTTATATATATACTTTCTTGTTGTTTCACTATCAGGAGCATTGATTCTTACAATTAAACCTGATTTTATCATTGAGATGAGCCGACTAGGCATATGTGTTTTACTAGGATGGTTGTAAGAGGTTAAAACTATTTGTTTTCCTGAAACAGCAAGTTGATTCATTATGTGAATTAACATTTCTATTGTTTGTTTTTTACCAACAAGAAAATCTAAATCATCCAATATAAAAGCATCTGCTTCTCTATATTTATCCATTATTTTTGAATCGTTTGTTCTTACAGATTTTACGAATTCATTAGTAAAAGATTCTCCTGTTGCTGCAATTACTTTACATCCTTTTGTTTTCAGGTTTTTAGCGATGGCTTGTGCTAAATGTGTTTTCCCCAACCCCCAATTTGCATATATATAATATGGATTATATATATCACCTGGAAGTTCACATATTTTTTTTGATGCAGCATACGGTAAAAAGTTAGATTTACCTGAAATAAAAGAATTGAAGTTATATTTAGGGTTCGACCAGGTACCTTTAATTTCTCCTTGATTTAAATATTGTGTTTGATTGACATTTAATCCATTTAAAATATATTTTAGATTTAATTTTTTGTTAGAAGTTTGCAATAAGGCTTCATTGATTGTTGTGTTTAACCTCTGAGAGAGCATTTCAATAGCAAAAATACTTTCTGCACTTACGGTTAGAGTTGTTTTGGATATTTCTACTCCCTCGGTGTTTTTAAGCCATGTTCTAAACGTTGTATCGGGTACAACCATTTCAAGATATCCTAAGGCCGAAGCCCAAATTTTTTTTGGATCAAAAATATCCAATTTTTTCCTTTAAAAAATTAAAAAACTATACATAATAATTTATTGCGACTACTCCGCGACGAATGTCTTTTTTCGATTAAAAAAACAATTTCTTTTATATAATTAAAGAAATCATGATTGATTGATCGCTAAAAAAAAAATAACATAATTATTAATTAAAAAAAGGCTTTAATAATGTATTTTAATAATAAATTAAATAAAAAAAGGAATTTTTTAATTTTTTACGAAATGTTATAAACTGGAGACGAAATATTTTATCATTAAACGCACAGGCATTAAAAACAAAATTAAATTTTTTGGATACAAAATGGGTATAGTTTTTTTTGGGACACCTTCGTCGTGTTTACCAATAGTTAAAACAATTTATAATAGATTTAATTTATCCTTAATTATTTCAAAATCTTCTATACTCACTTTGTCAAGAAGAAAACGAAATGAATCCAAGTTGGAAATCTTTTCAAATTCAAAAAGTATTGATTATTTAACTCCTGAGAAATTTGATTCTTCATTTATACAAAATCTTTATAGTATGCAACCAGATATTTTTATTATCTGTGCATATGGAAAAATTTTAAATAAAAAAGTTTTATCTATACCAAAATTTGGAACAATAAATATACATCCTTCTTTATTACCGAAATATCGCGGTCCTTCTCCAGTTCAATATTCAATAAAAAATTTAGATGTTCATACCGGATTTACATTTATTAAAATGGATGAAGGTATTGATACCGGAGATATTTTATTTAAGAGTTTACCTATAAAAATAGAAGATGAAGAGACCACGGAATCTTTAACTGATAAAATTTTTTTTAGTGCCTCGAAAAAAATAAATAAATCTATACAAAATTTATTTGATAATAGTCATAGCCCTTCTAAGCAAAATAATGATTTGGCAACATATACAAAACTAATTTCCAAAAAGGATGGTGAAATCAATTGGGATGAAAGCTCCAAGCAACTAAATGCTAAAATTAGAGCATACTCAAATTGGCCGGGCTTGTATACTTTTCATAATACAAAAAAAATAAAAATATTAGACTTAAAGCAAACGGCTTTAGATTCTACAATTCCAGGGAAAATTTATGTTATAAACAACCAAATCTATGTTGATACTTCCACAAAAAAAATTCTTATATCAAATATTCAATTGGAAGGGAAAAAAATAAACAGTGCATACTCTTACTTTAAGAACTTTGATATTTCAAATATAGTTTTAGGCTAATTAGAAATGATATCTATTATTTCTCTATGAGCTAAATGACTGCGAACCATATCTACATTTTCTATCCACCATTTTGTTTGATAAAACTCTTTTTCTTTAGTTACAATCTCTTCTTTATTATTGCCGTAAGATCTTATCCAAATAAATTGAGATCTTTCTTCATTCACCCACGTTGATTCTACTTTTATACCCACTTCAGTTAATAACGGGATAAGTTTTTCTTTAAATAAATTTATCCATGCATCCATCATGCCTTTATTCACTGTATATATTCTTAAATGTGCATACATTTATTTAACTCCTTATAACTTTATATGTTTTAATATCTTTGTTTTTGATTAACTTTGTTCCTGTTAGAGATTGTATCATTTCATAATTCCACCCAGGGGCTACTTCTCTTAAAAGAAGGCCTTGCTTAATAACTTCCATAACAGCAATATCGGTTATTATTTTATTTACACATTTTTCCCCTGTTAAAGGATAATTGCATTCTTCTAGAATCTTGAATTCATTGTTTTTTGTTACATGTTCCATTGTGATGATAACCTGTTTCGCACCTCCAACTAGATCCATTGCTCCCCCAATTGATCCAATGCCCCTAGATTCTATCATCCAATTTGCCAAATCTCCTTTTTTAGAAACTTGCAATCCTCCCAAAACACTTATGTCAATATGTCCTCCTCGTATCATATCGAAAGATTCAGCTGAATCAAAAAAAGCAAGTCCTGGTACTCTTGATAAAAATTGACCTCCGGCATCCATTAAATTAGGGTCAAGATTTCTTTGATCAGCTAATTCACTAAATCCTATAACACCATTTTCTGCTTGAAATCTTATATTTCTTTTTTTATCAATATATTTTGCGCAAAGAGAAGGCATCCCTATCCCTAAATTTACGTAAGAATTTTTTGGTAATTCAATTGATGCTCTGTAAGCAATATCTTCTTTAGTTAATTTTTTAGGATAGTTCATATTGTTTTTTTACACACTAAACGATTTACATAAATGCCAGGAGTTCCTATTCTTTCTGGATCGATTTCCTGAGATGGAATTATTTTTTCTACCTCTACTATTGTTAATTTAGCAGCCCTAGCCATTATAGGATTAAAAGCTCTTGATGTACCTTTATATATCAAATTTCCAAATTCATCAGCTATTTCGGCTTTAATGAGGGCTACATCAGCTTGTAATGCATGTTCAAGTAAATATTTTTTCCCATTAATTGTTTTCTTTTCTTTATTTTTTTCAACGATCGTACCTAGTCCAGTTTTGGTATAGAAAGCGGGAATTCCTGATCCCCCAGCTCTTATTTTTTCGGCTAAAGTTCCTTGAGGTATAACTTCAACTGTTGTTTCTTTATTTTTCCAAGCTTTTTCAATTTCTGAAATTGGTTTTTGTTTAGCTGGGATAGGAAAAGAACAGATAATTTTCTTTACCTGTTTATTTTTAAAAAAAATACTTTGATCTATGGCTTCTTTTTTATTAGTCCAACCATATCCAGTGGTCATTGATATTCCCGCTACATTGCCAATCAATGTTAATTCTTTAATATTTGAGTTTCTTAATGCAAGCATTAAATTAGTTGGCTGTCCTCCTTCTCCACCAAAGCCACCAATCATTATACTGATTCCATTTTTTAAATCTTTTACGGCATCTTTATACGAATCAAATATTTTTAACTCTTTCATTTTAGTTATATTTTTGTATATTTTTAATAATTTAAATTTATAAACATATTATGTCATTAAATTTTGCAGATTTTATATTAACAGGTTTTATATTAATTACTCATATAGGATTTTCAGATTTGATACCAGAAAATACAATCTCTGCTTTTTGATTTGGATATAAACAAAAGAATTGAAAGTAAATTATGAAAATAACAAAAATAATAATTAGAAAGCTAATTGGAACAATAAATTTCGATGGGCAATTCTGGGAAGAAAGATTGGTTAGACCTATCGATATTTATCCAGAATACGAAATGGAACAAGACGAAACAAAGAAAAAGAAAAAGGGAAAATTTTCAACTGAATCTATTTTTATAGAGATTTATACTGACAATGATCTTTCTGGAATTGCAGGTCCAATAGACGAACAACAGGCATTTATCATAGAGAAAAACCTGTCAGGAATTATATTAGGAAAAGATCCATTAGCAATTGAATTATTGTGGGATCAAATGCATCGATTAAGTGTTCATGGAAGACAAGGTATAACCATGCAAGCAATTAGTGCAATAGATTGTGCATTATGGGATATCAAAGGTAAATATTTCAATACACCTATTTATAATTTAATTGGAGGACCAACTAGAAATTTGATACCAGCCTATGCTTCTATGCTTGGTTTTAATGTGACGGATATGAGTTTAGTTGCTGAACGAGCTTTAATGTATAAGGAAAAAGGTTTTGATGCACAAAAATGGTTTTTTAGATATGGACCCATGTCTGGTAAGAGGGTTTGAAAAAAAATATAGAGCTTGTAGAAACCCTTAGAAACACACTTGGAGAAGATTATGACATTATGTTAGATTGTTGGCAATCAATGGATTATAAATATGTTTTAGATTTAGCACGAAACATAGAACCTTTTAGACCATTTTGGTTAGAAGAAGTTGTAATGCCCGATCGTATCGATATTTATAAAAAAATAAAAGAAAAAATTAATATCCCCCTTTCTGGTGCAGAACATGAATACACCAGATGGGGAATGTTTAGATTTATAGAGAAAAAAGCATTAGATATCCTTCAACCAGATATTTATTGGGCAGGAGGATTATCTGAAGTAATGAAGATTGCAAGCTTAGCTAGTACATATGATCTAATAATTATTCCTCATGGGCATTCATCAAATGCAACTTTACACTTTTCTCTCTCACAAATTCCTATTCATACTCCTTATCAAGAATTTTTGATTAAGTGGAATATTGTACACCAACATTTTTTAAAATACCCAGAAATCCCTGTACAAGGCAAATTTAGAATACCCACAAGGATTGGCCTTTCAATGGAGCTTGACCAAGAAAAAGTTGAAAAAGAAGATAAGGTGGTGATAAATAATTAAACTCTTAAAGCTCTCCTTCTCCTCCATCTGCTTAAACTATATTTTCTTTTTTTGATTTTTAAGTTTTTGGGTCTTTCTGGTATGAAATCGAAATCATTAATACTTTCTTTTTTTGCTATCGTTTTAATATTTTTAATTAGGTTTCCTTTAGATTTTTTATTAGGGACAAGATTTGGTATTTTAGATAAATATTTTCCTGTTGCTGTATTGGTAGAAGCAATATACTCAGGAGTTCCTTCACAAATTATGTAACCTCCTTTATCTCCCGCTTCAGGTCCTAATTCTATTATCCAATCTGCATTTTTTATTATATCTAAATTGTGTTCTATAACTATTACAGAATTTCCATTATCTACAAGTGAATGAAGAACATTTAATAATTTTGAACAATCATCAAAAGACAAGCCAGTTGTTGGTTCATCTAAGATATAAAATGTATTACCTGTGGAACGTTTTGATAATTCTGTTCCTAGCTTTATTCTCTGAGCTTCTCCTCCCGATAGAGTTGTTGCAGGCTGACCTAATTTTATATATCCTAGTCCAACTTTATTTAAAGTGTCCAATTTGTTTTTTATATTTGGAATATTAACAAAAATGTCAGCGGCTTCAGTAACTGTTTTATCTAATATTTCGGCAATTGAAAAACCTTTAAATTTTATTTGAAGAGCATCTTCGTTGTATCTTTTTCCTTTGCAAATTTCACAAGGAACAGTTACATCTGGTAAAAATTGCATTTCTATTTCTTTATATCCTGCACCAGAACAATGTTCACACCTTCCTCCTTTTACGTTAAAAGAAAATCTCCCTGGTTTATAACCACGACTTTGAGCTTCAGGCATTTTTGCATAAAGTTCTCTTACGGGAGTAAAGATACCTGTATAGGTTGCAGGATTGGACCTAGGAGTTCTTCCTATTGGTGATTGATCTATAATTATTGCTTTATCTATATTATCAAGTCCTTTAATAGTATTATATTTGCCGGAACGAATTCCTTTTTTCCCAATTTGCTGTAGTAAAGCTTTAGCTAAAATTTCATTAATCAATGTGCTTTTGCCAGATCCTGATACACCTGATACACAAACAAATTTTTTTAAAGGGATTTTCACATCAATATTTTTTAAATTGTTTTCATAAGCTCCAATAATTTTGATAAAGTTATCATTTTTCAACCTTCTATCTTTTGGTACTTCTATGCTCTTTTTCCCACTTAAATATAAGCCCGTTAATGAATTTTTGTTTTCTTTAATAGTATTTGGAGGGCCTTGTGCAATAACATTTCCACCAAAACTTCCTGCCCCAGGACCCATGTCTATTATATGATCAGCTGATAGCATAACTTGTTCATCATGTTCAACTACAATTACGGTGTTTCCTATGTTTTTTAAATTTATGAGCGTTTTTATCAACTTTTTGTTATCTATTGGATGAAGCCCTATAGAAGGTTCATCACAAACATATAAAACTCCAGTTAAACCGGCCCCTATTTGTGTTGCTAGTCTAATCCTTTGGCCTTCTCCTCCTGATAAAGTTGAAGACATTCTGTCTAATGTAATATAGTTTAGTCCAACCTCTTTTAAGAAAGATAGTCTGGAATTTATTTCTTTAAAAATTTCTCCTGAAATAGTTTTTTCACTTTCAGATAAATTTGAATAATTTTTTTCTTCATTAATCCATTCGTAACATTCATCAACTGATAATTTCGTTGCTTGCATAATGTTTTTTCCTAAAACGAAGACAGATAATGCTTCAGGCTTTAACCTTTGACCATTACATCCAGAACATGGACTTTCTGACATAAATTTTATAATTTCTTCTCTAACCTTATCTGATTCAGTGTTAAGGTATTTTTTTTCTATAGAAGGAATCAATCCTTCAAAATATAGTAATTGACTTTCAATTCTTTTTAATTTTTCTTTATTAGGAAAATCTGTATCAACAACCCCGTATAAAAGTAGATTTAATAAAGATTTATGCATATTTCTAATTGGTATATTTAAGTTTAGTTTAAGTTCTTCAATTATTGAATAAAAATTGTTTTTTTGCCAGCTAGAAATGACAAGACCTGTATTTAATACTGATATGCCATTATTGTTAATACAATTATTAGGATCTGGAATGATAAGATGTGGGTCTATTTCTAGTGAAAATCCTAATCCAGAACATTTATTACAAGCTCCGAAAGGAGTATTAAAGGAAAAGCTTCTAGGTTCAAGTTCCGATAAAGAAATATTACAATCAATGCAAGCTAAATGTTCAGAATAAACTTTTTCTTCTTCATCTTGTTTGTCTACGTATAAAACACCACTCCCTATTTTGAGAGCTGTTTCGACTGATTCTGAAACTCTTTTTTTATCTAAATCTTTGTTTTTTATTAGCCTATCAATAACTATTTCAATATTGTGCCACTTATTTTTTTCCAAATTAAAATTTTCTTCAAGGCTAAAAATTTTTCCATCAACTCTAACTCTAGCAAACCCATTTGACTTGGCATTTTCAAAAACCTTTAGATGTTGTCCTTTAGAATGTCTGATGACTGGAGACAGTATTAAAAACCTTGTATTTTCTTTGAATTGTAATATGTTATCTGTTATTTGTTGAACGCTTTGCTTTTTTATTAAATTTCCACATTTATAACAATGAGCAATTCCAATCCTAGAGTATAGCAGTCTTAAATAATCGTATATTTCTGTTACAGTTCCAACTGTAGATCTAGGATTTTTAGATACGCCTTTTTGGTCTATAGAAACTGAAGGGGAAAGACCATCTATTTGATCAAGATCAGGTTTTTCCATTCTTCCTAGAAACTGTCTTGCATATGTCGACAAAGATTCTACATATCTTCTTTGCCCTTCAGCATATATAGTATCGAATGCCAAACTACTTTTTCCTGAACCTGACACACCTGTAATAACAATAAATTTTTCTCGTGGTATTTTTAAATTTATGTTATTTAGATTATGTTCTCTGGCCCCTTTTATTATAATTTCTTTAGATTTTGCCAATTTATTCTTTTTTTTTCTTTATAATTCTACAAATAACTTTAAAGACTTTCGATATTAGAATAAAATTTAATTAGGTTTAACTAAAATTATTTATATGAAAAACAATTTATCAAAGAGATCATTTTATAAATGAGAACAAACAAAAAGACTGTCAAATTACTCTCTGAAATAGATTCCATAATTGAGGATATTCAAGTGCGTTCAATTTTGATTAATGATAAAACAATAAATTTATTATTTTCCGAAAAAATAACTCCTATTTTGTTGGATTTGAGAACAATTATTGAAATAGAAAATTTTTTTTATATTGATATTAAGGAAAAAATAAACAATTGTGTTGCTTTAACTTCTGAAATTGTAGATTTAAATCCAAAATTTTCTTCTATATACTCTAGAATTAGAATACTTAGAGAAACAATTTTACTAATAATAAAATAAAATTCATATGAAAAGTATTTCTAAGAGAAATAAATATATATATTGGGACAGTACGTATTTATGGGAAGAATATGGTAATCTGGCATTAAATTCCATTATACAAACGACAAAAACAGAAAAAATTTCAAACAACCTTCGAATTAATGTATATTTGGTAGATCAAGTTGAAATAAAAAAATTAAACTATAAATTTTTGAATAAGAATTACCCTACCGATGTTTTATCTTTTAATTATTACAATGGTTGGAAGAATGGAATTCCTCCAGATATCTTAGAAATTTTTCCTGATGAAGAGAACAAAGACGAACTGGGAGAGATTTTCATTTCTGTTCCTATAATTCTAAAGCAAGCTGAAGAAAACAATCATTCTTTTGCTAAAGAAATGTCTACAATGGCTATTCATGGAACATTACATCTTTTAGGATATAATCATGAGAAAAAAAATGAAGAAAAAATCATGTTTTCTAAAACAGAAAAGATAATAAAGCTATTAAATTTGGACACATAACCGATGGATCAAAAAAGAGCAGTTTTATATCAAAAATGGCGTCCGAAATATTTTAAAGATGTTGTTGGACAAGAACATATAACAAATACTTTAAAAAATTCTTTGATTAGAAAAAAATTTAGTCATGCATATCTTTTTACTGGACCAAGAGGTGTAGGAAAAACCACAACAGCTAGAATAATGGCAAAGGCATTAAATGTTGACATTGATAAGCTTGGAGAACCAAATTTAGATTCAGAAATATCCAAACTCATAGATGAAAGTAAATTTCTAGACCTCATAGAAATAGATGCTGCTTCTAATCGACGTATTGATGATATTAGATCTCTATTGGATAATATTCAATTTATGCCTTCAATGGGAAAATATAAAGTCTATATTATAGATGAAGTCCATATGCTAACAAATGAAGCATTTAATGCCCTTTTGAAAACACTCGAAGAACCTCCTCCTCAAATAATCATGATACTGGCAACAACTGAATATCAGAAACTACCAGAAACTATAATTTCTAGATGTCAAAGATATGATTTTAGGTACGTACCCAATCTAGAAATCGTTAATCGTTTAAAGGTTATAGCGGAGGCAGAAAATATTAATTGTGAAGATAATATTTTATGGTTTATAGCTATGAATTCTTATGGTTCGTTGAGAGATGCTTGTAATTTATTGGAACAGTTATCTATAGCATTTGACGAAATCACAATAGAAAAAGCCAGAACCCTTTTTGGAATTATTGATGAAAACATCGCTGTAGAATTGATCAGTTTTGTAGTTAATAACCAAAGTGAAAAATTAATAAAATCATTAGATGAACTAAAATCTAAAGGAATTGATTTTCAAAATTTATCTAAAATAATCATGGAAACCTTAAGGACGGGTTTGTTTATAAACCAAGGACTTAATACAATTCAGGGATATTCCAAAGAATATATTGAAAAAGTTTCAGAAACTTTTTCTGATATTGATGGAAAAATTCTAATTGATATTATAGAAAATCATCTTAAAATAACTTCTATACGAACAGATAATTTTCAATTATTATTAGAATCATCTTTAATCCACATGCTGTTTTTGTTTAATGATCTTCATAAAGCACCTTCATCTGGAAACATTATAAAAGAATTAAAAATTGAAGAAGAAAAAATAGTTAAAAAAATAAATCTAGTAAAAGATTCAGTTGAAACAGTTACAAAAACAGAAAATCTACCGACAGAATCTAAAAAAGACTGGGAAGAAGTACTGTTTGATTTGCGAAGAGAAAAATTTGGGAAAATGTATCTTGGTGCATTATTAAGAAATGTTGAAACACCACAAGTTGAGGATGAGAAATTAAGATTAAAATTTAAAAGTAAGACTTTACATGATTTATTTAAAGCAGAATGGAAAATTGATGGAGCAAGAGAAGCGGTAAAAAAAGCAGTTTTAAAGGTGTTTGGAAAAGATGTAGGTTTAGTTTTGGAAGAACCTAAAAAAAATGTTGATCCTATGGACAAAACAGATAATAAAATTCTTGAAAGTAATATAGTTAAATCAGCTTTGGCTATGGGAGCAAAAATAGAAGAAGAAAAAGAGGAGTAATTGATGTTAAATTTTGACAAAATCAAACAAGCAGGTAGTTTAATGAAACAGATGAATAATTTGAAGAAAAAAATTGATCAACTTGAATCTGTAGCTGAAACCAATGATGGAAGTGTAAAAGTTGTTGTTAAAGGAACATCTAGTATAAAATTTATCGAAATAGATTCATCTTTATTAAATGAAAATTCAAAAAATAGTCTTGAAAAAAATTTAATTAAGATAATTAATGAAGCACTGAAGAAAGCTGAAAGCTCATCGAAGAATATTATGTCCGAAGTAACTGGTGGATTAAATATTCCAGGGATGTGATATGGTGCCTTTAAATAATTCACAATTTTTTTTGACATCACTTAATAGATTGATTGAGTCGTTTAGAAGATTGCCTGGAGTAGGCCCTAAAACTGCACAAAGGCTTGCATTTTATATATTGAAAATGCAAGAAGAAGACGTCAAAGAATTTTCTGATTCATTGACTGATTTAAAATCTCAAATTCTTTACTGTGACATATGTCAAAATATATCTGAAAAAGTTACATGTGAAATGTGTATTGACAAAACAAGAGATGATAGCTTAATTTGTGTAGTAGAAGATCCCATGGATATTTATGTTTTAGATAAAGCAGGTATTTATAACGGTACTTTCCATGTACTGCACGGTTCCATTTCTCCTTCTCGAGGAATTGGTCCAGAAGAACTTAGAATAAAACAATTGATTGAGAGAATTGAAAAAAATACTAATATAAAAGAAATAATTATAGCGACTAACCTTAATTTAGAAGGAGAAGCTACAGGTATGTACCTCCAGCAAATTTTATCTCATACAAAGATAAAAATCACACGCCTTGCTAGGGGATTGCCTTCTGGCTCAGATATAGAGTATGCTGATCAAACAACTATTTCCCATGCTTTGAATTCTAGGGTGGATATCAATGAAAATATCAAATAAGAAAAAAAAATATTTTCAAACAGAATCAATTGTTTTAAATTTGTTCAACTTAGGAGAAGCTGACAGAATTATAACTCTCTTAACTCCAAATTATGGAATTATCAGAGCTGTGGCTAATGGAGTTAGAAAACCAAATTCTAGAATTGGTGGACATTTAGATATTCTAAACAAAATTAATGCGTATGTGCGAATAGGAGAAAATCTTAATAATCTTTCTCAAGCTGATACAATCGATGGTTATGGTGAAATAAAACAAAATTTAAAAAAGATTTCTTTGTGTTTTTATATTCTAGAATTATCAGAAAAATTTTCGGTGGAAAATGATCCAAACAATAACATTTATCAACTTTTAGAAGAAGTATTAGAATTAATTAAATCCGTAGAAAATGATGAATTATTAATCAGATGGTTTGAAATCAAATTGTTAATTTCAGCAGGTTTTCTTCCAGAACTATATAATTGCCTTATTTCAGGTAAAAAGTTAAAAGAAGGCGATCATGTTTTTTCTTTTAATGAAGGAGGATTGATAGATTATCATTATTATTCAGAATCACTTAATCATTCTATAATTCTGAAAAAAACAATAAAGGCAACAAGATTTTTAGTTGATAATAATTGGAGTAATGTGAATAAACTAAATATTTCTCAAAAAACAATTAATGACATAAAAATAATAATGCAAAGATATATACGAACATTGATTAACTCACGAGTTAATTCTGAGACATTTTTATCGTTAATTCATAATAACTAAACCACCCTTTTTATAGGTAGTAAACCACATAAAACAACTCCAAAAACAGCAATTGTTCCACTTATAATTGATATCCCATCAAATCCATATATTTTGTAAATGAATCCTGCAAAAAGAGGAGACATAAATCCAACTACAGACATTCCAATAAAATTTAATGCTGTTCCACTTCCCTCAGAACCTTCGGGAACCCTATCCATAGTTGCTGCAGTTATTATTGGCATCACTGAAAAGAAAAACATTCCTAAAAGAGAAATTAAAACAATTAATCCAATTCCCGTTTTGAAAATTAGAAATAGAAAAAGAAAAATAGACATTAATGTCATTGCAATCATAATGATGGGTTTCCTCCCATACTTATCTGAAAGCATACCCATGATTGGGGTAGAAATAATTCCAGCAGCTGTTATCAGAGCTATGTGAAACCCAATTATAAATGCTGAATAATTTAATACCTCTTTTAAATAAACCCCTAAAAATAATAAAAAAGAAGTATGTGCGGAGGCTCTGATTCCACCTAAAAGTATTAATCCCAAGATAATTTTATCTTTCAAAAGGCCTTTTGAACGAGTTTTGTATTCATCAAAGGACCAGTTACCTTTTGATTCTGATCCTGCTGATTTAAATAAAACCAGCACCAATAAACCAGTTATAATCATTGGAATCGCCATAAATACAGAAACTTTTTCCCAACCAAAACCTTCAAATGAGATAATGGAACGAATAACAATGCCTGAAATCAATCCCCCAACTATTAGAGGGCCAATTGTATTACCTATTTGTGCACCCGTTAAATGCATAGATAGGGCAAAGCCTTTTTTATTTGGATATCTAGCTGCTAAAGTGCCAAATGCTGGTGCATGCCAAAAGCTTTGACCGAAACCCATTAATACAACAGCAAGTATAATTATTGGATATGTTTTTATTGTTCCCAATAAAAAATAACCTATGGCAATCGATAACATAGCTATTGCTAAAAACCAAGCAATTTTTTTTCGATACATATCAGAAAAAATTCCTGCAGGTATATTGGATAACCCACTTGAGACATTTGAAGCTGAAAAAATAGCACCATATGCTACATCAGAAAGATTTAATGAGACTTTTAAGAAAGGTCCTATTACAGATAATGCACTTTGACCTACATGTTTTACTCCATGTCCTAGAGATAGGCCCAAAACAAGTCCAATGCCTGTATTATTTGATTCTTTCTTTTTCATAAGATTGAAAGTTGTTTGTAGATCTATATGTATTTATATAGTATTTTTCAAATATAATGATACCCATATATCATGATTAATTTTAGAAAAATTCCCAAAGTTATTTTGTATTCTTCATTCTTTTTCACTATTATTGGCTTTATATTTATATGTTTTTATACAATATTCAGTCGAATGTTTTTTTGTTCTATTGTGAAACCATGCGCATCGAATTTTATTCCTGATTTATTAATAATAGTTATTTTCACTTTATTTAGCTTTTGTGTAGGAATATTTTTTGGTTGGGTAATTCTAAAGTTATATAATTTCTTTAGAGTAGAATAATAGATAAATAAAATGAAACGAGGGGAATATGTCTGATAATAATTTTGATTTGATTGTTATAGGAGCTGGCCCTGGTGGCTATCATGCAGCTATTAGAGGGGCTCAATTAGGTTTAACTGTTGCAATTGTTGAAAAAGATGATGGCAGTGGCATCGGAGGCTTAGGAGGAGTTTGTTTGAATTGGGGATGCATTCCTTCAAAATCTTTGTTAAAAAACGCTGAATTACTGAATCAAATGAAAAATCCTGAAAAATGGGGATTTTATTTTAAAGATTTTTCTGCAGATATATCAAAAGCTGTAGATCGTTCTAGAAGCGTATCTAAAAAATTGACTCAAGGCATAGATTACTTACTAAAAAAGAATAAAATTTTTCTTATTAAAGGTTCAGCTACTTTGAAATCATCAACTTCTGTAAATGTTAATGATGATACATTTACTGCAAAGAACATAATTATTGCTACTGGTGCGCGGCCTCGGTCTTTGCCTAGTCTTGAAATTGATAAAGAAATTATACTTTCTTCACGTGAAGCATTAGAACTAAGAAATAAGCCAGAAACATTAGCAATAATTGGCGCTTCTGCCATAGGCTGCGAATTTGCATATTACTTTAATGCATATGGAACCAAAGTAACCTTATTTGAAATAATGGATCGGATTGTTCCTAAGGAAGACGAAGAAATTTCCAAAGAACTACAAAGACAGTTTAGAAAACAAGGGATAAATACAAATACAGCAACTCATATAAACAAAGTAACAAAAAGCACTACGCAGATTACTTTGGAATTTGAAAATTCTGGAGAAAAAAAAGTAAGCACTTTTGATAAAGTGTTGTTGGGAGTAGGAATAAAACCTAATTCAGACAATTTGGGAATAGAAGCATTGGGAATAAATATTAATGAAAATGGATTTATAGAAATAGATGAATATATGAGAACAAATGTAAATGGTGTATTTGCAATAGGTGATGTAACTGGCAAATTACCATTGGCACATGTTGCTTTTGATCAAGGAATTATAGCAGCTGAATTTGTTGCAGGAAAAAATCCTCAAGGAATCGACGATTATCAACAAATCCCTCGATGTACATACAGCTCGCCCCAAATTGCCAGTATTGGTATAACTGAAGAGGAAGCAAGAAATAAAGGAATAAATTATTCAATAGGCAAAGTTCCTTTCCAAGTTGCAGGTAAATCTATAGCAATAGATGAACCAGAAGGATTTGCCAAAATAATCTCCGATAAAGAAACAGGAGAAATCCTAGGAGCACATATAATAGGCGCTGAAGCAACAGAATTGATTGCAGAAATAGGTATGCTAAAATATCTTGAAGGAACGGATCAAGAGTTGCATAAGCTAACACACGCTCATCCCACTTTATCTGAAGTTATAAAAGAATCTGCGGCAAATATTAATAACCAAGCAATTCATTTTTGATTTTTACCATGGGATCTTTATTTCTAACTCGGCAGTGATTGATTCAAACCATTCTATTACTTCTGGATGATAAGGTATTCCATTTTTTTCCCGTTCAATTCTGGTTTCGTACTCAATTAGCCCGGGATAAATCACTCTGTCATGACCAGGTGCAGGAGGTGTGTTTTTTAAGCCAATCAAGAAATCATCCATGTTTTTTTTGAAAGTTTTTAAATCACTGAAAGAATCTATATTGTAGGCTGCAAAATAATGTCCATTTCCTCCAAGATGCCCTGCTTGAACTCCACCAAGCATACAGCACATAATATCCACGATGGCTGCAAATGCGTAGCCTTTATGTGAACCATTTTCTCTGTCTCCTCCAAAAGGGAGCATATGAAGATCCTTAAGTCTACCGTCTTCCCAGAAGTCTTCAGAGCTTAATTTTTTCTCTTCCTTTATAGGCGAACCGTCTCCTTTAGCTAACCAATTTGCTGCTACCGGAACTTGCAATCTTTCTAACAATTTAATTTTATTCCCAGCTATTTGTGTTGTTGCAGCATCATACATAAAGTAAGCTTCTTTGTCTGCGGGTGCGGCCCATGCAATGGGATTGGTTCCAAATCTGGGTTTGGCGCCGTAAGTAGGTAACATTGCAAATCCACCTCCTCCACTCATACAAACACCAATCATATCATTATCAACGGCTATTTTTGCATGATATCCTGCTGCACCCAAATGGCCAGCATTATTTAGAGTTGCTATACCAACACCATTCTTTTTTGCTTTATCCACAGCGAATTTCATTGCTTTTGGAGCAGTGTGAAGCCCTAAACCATTATCACCATCAAGAGCTACAATTGCTCCAGATTCTTTAACTATTTTTATATTTGGTCTTGGATTTGTTTTTTTCTGTTGATACATTCTCACATATGATCTCAACATATTTGAGACGCCATGTGTATCTACACCATTTAAATCAGCATAGATTAGCACATCTGTAGATAAATCTGAATCTTCTTCAGATAAACCCATTTTAAGAAATATTTGTTTTGTAACTTTGGACATTAAAGTATGATTTATTTTTATAGCATCTTTTTCAGATACATGAAATCTTTCTAACATTTTTCCCTACCTATTTGTTGTTGTGTATGCATTTACATTCTTTATGAAAGCTTCGTTAATATGATTAAGGGAAGCTATAATTCTAGAATCCAATATCTTTAAACTTGAAATTAATCGTAACCTTCTATATTCAGGAATTTCTTCATTCGTAATAGACTCTAATTCTGAAGCAAGCTGAATTATTTTATGTTCTATGTTCATATTAGTTGAATGCCCTCTTTTTTCTGGGATCTTTTTTTCAACTTTATTAGTAAAAATATAAGTACCTGAGATAATATCTTCAATTATTTTCTCTAAGTTTTGTGTATAGTTATTTTTCTTTACTAAACTAACTATTTTTTCAATATAAACACTAGAAATTTTTCCCTCTATAAAAGGTTTAGCTACTTTATTTTGTATATCAAAATCATCTAAATCTGCTATGCATCTTGCTTCTTTAAAAGTTAATTTACCTTTATCTAATTCATTTGCTAACCTGGGATCTAATTTTTTTAATAAAGATTCATAATGATGTATGGATCCCGGAGTGATTTTGGTTCTTCTGCTCAATTCTTGTTGAGACATATTTTTTCTTTTTCTATAATCCATAAAATCTTTGGCAATTTCAGTTGGTAGTTTAAGTCCCGAAAAATATATTTCTGAAAGATTCAATTCCTCTAAACGTGATTTGTCTATACCCTCTCTTACGTTACAATTTATTTTTTTCAAACTATTTAATTTTGCTTTTCTAAAAGTTATTTCTCCTGTATATAATAAAAACTTATGATTTTTATTGATTAGTAATGGCATACCTTGAGATGTGTTTCTTTTATTTTCTAAATGTTTTATTGGTTTATATGTATGTACAGGATGATTGGGCTGAATAATAATTTTATTTACATCTATTTGCACTTCGAATCCTTTCGAATATTTATTTATGTCATACTATTATTTTGATAGTTCTAAAAACTAAAAACAAAAATTGTCCTAGCTGGGAAAGATTCATTCTGAAACACTTTTTACTTTGGAATCTTTAACCTATAATGAACTTATAATTTAAGTTTTATGTATAGAAAATTGAGAGTTAGTAAAAATAAAATACCCCCATATGTATCTTTCAAAACATTCCAAACCTTTTTGGAATTTTTGTCTCAAGGAATGCCATATAGGATTGATAGAAGTGTATGGGCAAATAAATTTTCTGGATCTAACGGAACTCAATTGATGACAGCTATAAAATTTTTTCAACTTATAGATAATGATGGGATACCAAATCTTGATTTTGATAATTTAGTTTCAAGAGATTTTGAAACTAAAAAGAAAACACTTAGAAACCTATTGTTTCGATATTATGAATTAGTTTTTGAATTGGATTTAACTAGGGCTACTAAGGCTCAATTAAGAGAAAAATTTAGAACATTTGATACTAAAGAAGGAGTTATTGTTAAGTGTGAATCTTTTTTTATTCAAGCAGCAAGATTTTCAAACATAGAATTGTCTCCTCATATTCTAGCGAGAAGACATAGTAAAAACTCATTAGGCTCAAGTGAAAAGAAAAAGTCAAATAATTCTGCCGTTTCTCATGGTAATAATTTTGAAAATACAAAAAATATTACCATGAATAACAATATGATAAAACTGATTTTGGATAAATATCCAGATTTTGACCCTTCATGGTCGCCTGACGTTCAAAAAAGCTGGATTGAATCTATGACAAAACTTTATGATAATTTAAAATAAAAGAGCCCGATATATCAGGCTCTTTTATTTTTATAATCCTTGGATTGCTACATTCCCATGTCCATACCGCCCATTCCACCTGGTGGCATACCACCTCCCATAGGAGCATCTTTTTCAGGTATGTCAGCAATTAGAGCTTCTGTAGTGAGAATCATTCCAGCAACCGAAGTTGCATTTTCGACGGCTGCACGAGTAACTTTAGCTGGATCAACTATTCCCATAGAAATCATATCACCATACTTTCCAGCCTGAGCATCAAATCCGAAATTCTGCACTTTACTGGAAGCCACTTTTTCCAAAATCACAGCTCCTTCATAACCAGAATTTTCTGCTATAACTCTTATAGGTTCCAAAAGTGCTTTTTTAAGAATCTGAACGCCTACTGCTTCATCAGCAGCTTTAAGTTTGAAAGTTTCTAATGCTGCAGAGGATTTAATTAAAACAGTTCCTCCACCAGGCACAATACCCGATTCAACTGCTGCTCTGG
>Ga0257111_1000125_pt1 | contig 30793 bp, 39 predicted proteins | sample LP_taG_6_FD_191567 | JGI IMG/M metagenome (GOLD analysis project Ga0257111, IMG submission 191567) | Marine microbial communities from Northeast Subartic Pacific Ocean, Canada - LP_J_2015_P26_500m | ecosystem: Environmental > Aquatic > Marine > Oceanic | place: Canada: Northeast Subartic Pacific...
AAAACTCTATTCATAACATCAAATGATGCTGTTGAATAATTACCATGTTGAACTGATAAGTTCTCTTTGGCTAATAATTTTGCTAAATATTCTTGAGCTGATAAATTCATTATTATACGTCCTCCCAATTGTTTGGATCTTCATTCCATTCAGTTTCTTCTTCAAGAGTTTCAATACTATCATTATCCGTTTCAGGAGCATTAATAGTAGCATCAACTTTTTCATAAAGGTCTATAAAAGCAGCCTTAGTATCTTCATCAAAACGATTTACACATAAAGCAATTGCTTTATCACGTTTGTTAAAGATTGAATAAGTCTGAACGATGTGGCATAATCTACGAGTTGAAATAACTTCGTCAATACCTTCATCATAAAAAGTCTTACGAATTGCATCAGCCCAGCCAACTAAAAGCTTACCAAATTCTTCGTCAATCTTTTCGAATTTTTTCATATGCTTCATAACAATTTTTTCCTCTACTTTAATAGTAGGAAATGTTTGTTCAAGAGTAATTGTAAATCTTTCAAGGAAAGCATCATCAATAATTGTAGCAGCTGAGTAACGTCCATCTTCTGAACCTTTACCTTTTGTGTTAGCTGTAGCAATCACATTAAAACCGTCTTTAGGTTCAATGACTTCACCTGTCTTTTTAATAAGAACTGGCTTACCTTCAAGAACACCTTGTAAACACATAACTTTATTAGTACCACGGTCGATTTCGTCAATCATTAAGATTGCTCCAGCTTCCATAGCTTTAATAACTGGTCCTTTTTGAAAAACTGTCTCACCTTTAATAAGACGGAATCCACCGATTAAATCATCTTCATCCGTTTCAGGAGAAATCTGAACTCTAACATATTCACGTTTAAGTTTTGCACATGCCTGTTCAATCATAAATGTCTTACCATTTCCAGAAAGTCCAGAAACAAATGTTGGATAAAACATTCTTGACTTAACGATTTTTAAAAGTTCTGTAAAGTTACCCCAAGCAACAAATGTTTCATCAAAATCAGGAACAAAAACTTCATCATTAGAAACTGAAGCAACTGCTGTTGTAGAAGCATAAGACATTTTAGGGTCCTTTTTAGGAGCCGCAGATTTTGGCATTAAATTAGTTAAATCATAAGTACCTCTGCTAACTATTGGGCATTTTTCCCTATATTTAACAAACGTATAAGCTGACCTTGGATTTTCTCCAATATCAGAAGCTGCTTTTTTAATTTCAGTTGTTGTGAAGTGTACCTTGTTAGGATAATCATTCATTAATTTTTCTATCGCTTTATTCATAATATATATTTTTTTTCCTTTTTTTATTATTTAATAGTACTATTATACCATAGTTTGGCTGTTTCGTGTGGGAACTTATGGGTCCAGAACGAACGAGTCAGTAGGCCAGGTGTTTTGTTATTTAAGTATATTTTCAATTGATTTTTGATTAATTTTTGGAAAAGAAATCGTAATTGATGGTAATGGTAAATTTGGTTGTGGATTTAATGTTATTAATTTAGCGTTAAATGTTTTAAGAAAATCCAATAAATCCCAAGCCGTTGTATTGGGGTCGATATCATAAGTTTTTGTAATCAAGTTTAGTCCTTTTTTTATTATTTAATAGTACTATTATACCATACGTGAGCCGTTTCGTGTAACTTTATGCAGCTAAAAAACGCATAAAGTACTATTTTTCTATAAAAGAGGGGTTGTATAGAATATTTTTCTATCTAATTTGAGAAAAATTATTCTTTTTGATAAACACAATCTTATCTTTTAACTTACCTTCAAGCATATCTGGTTTATGTGAGATGATAAATGTATTCGTTCCATCTTCCAAAGTCAATAAGATTTTCATTAGATTATCCACACCATCCTCATCAAGACTTGAATCAAACGTCTCATCAAGAATTAATAAATTTGTATTTGTTGAGTTTTTCATTTTAGCTATTTGACGCCATGCAAATAATAATGATAAGTCAATTCTCATTTTTTCACCTTCAGAAAAATTATCATATACAAAATCATCTCTATGTCTCGATTTAATTGTCTCTTGAAAATTTTCATCTAAATGGAATGATACAAAAAATTCTAATACTTGAAGGTAATTATTTATAAGAGCATTCATAGCTGGTAAGTATTCTTTAATAATTTTCGTTCGAATACCAGTGTCTTTAAGCATTTCTCCAGCTATATCATTATATAATAACTCATTTGTTGAAGTAGTATAAGTATCTTGTAAATCAACAAGCTCTAGTGTCATATCTACCAAATCTGTAGTTGGTTGATTCATATCAACTTCATTAACATGTTTGTTTATTAAATTTGACATTGCATTAGTATGTGTAGCTATTTTAGCATTTATAACTTGAACATTTGACAAATGATTTCGTGCACTTTCCAAAGCATCTTCTGCAGATTTTAGTTTAGCTTTAGTATGACTTAACTCATTCATAGTTCCAAGACCGGATGCCATAATATCACTCTCCATAGATTTCTTTAAATCTTCGGAAATAGCTTGTGAACATATTGGGCATGCCACAGATGTCTCAAAGAATTTATGCCTCTCCTCTAGACTCTTCATTTCATGTTGACATCTACCTTTATCAGAAATTAAATCATCTTTTACTTTTTTCATAGTCTTTAATTTAAACTCTATTCCTGATTGAGGTGGACATGCATCTAATTCTTTATTTAACGCATCTATTTTCCCCTGTGCCTCTGCTATTTCTGAATCATAAGATTTTTTTGCTTCTTCATTTATTTCTTCTAATTGGTTAATATGTTTTTTCTGATAACCAATTTTATCCCTTTGACCATCCACTTTTATTTTAGAATTTTTAGATAATTCCCTTGCTTTAGAGTTTCTTTCACGTAATATGAACTTCATCTTGCTAAATATGTTAATATCTAGAAGGTCTTCGATGACATCACGCCTATCATGAGACTTTAATTGCATAAAAGGGACAAAGGAAGATGACCCTAAGACTACTATTTGGTGAAAGGATTTATGATTTAGCTTAAGAATATTTTGTTCTAAAAACTTTTGATAGTCCCTTACGTTTGTTTGTTGGTCTATCATTTTATTATTTTGATATACTTCAAACTTATTTGGTCTTATTCCTCGTACTACTCTAAAGCTATGACCAGCTGTTTCAAATTTTACTTCTACCTCACAATATTTTCCATTAACTGAATTTACTAATCCATTTTTATTAATATTACGATGGGGTTTACCAAATAATGCAAAGGATAATGCATCAAGAATTGTTGACTTACCAGACCCATTAGTACCAACAATAAGAGTTGATTTACTCTTATTAAGTTCTATTGTTATTGGGTTGTTGCCAGTTGAGAGGAAGTTCTTATATGTTAGTTTCTGGAACTGTATCAAGTATAATCTCCTGAGGGGTTTTTTTGAACATCATTCCTAGACCAATACTATTTGTTTGTTCTAAAAATATGTCACAGTCATTATATAAGGTCGCTGCAAAAAGACCCATTTGGAAACTCGCATCCATATTCATTTCATTTATATCTATACTATGTTTTTTAACGGCCAAATTCATAAAGTAATCACCAGTGCCTGATAGTGTTCCGCAATTTAATTTCCAATATTCTAGACCACCAAGCACCATTAATACAAGAGACTTATCTTCAAAATAAGCTCTATATTTTTCTTTATCCAAATCATCTTTTGGATCTGAAACTTCAACTACTGTTTCTTCAACAGCAGCATAAGTAACTTCTTCAACTTCTGGACTAAAGTCAGTCCATACCTGTTCGACTTCACTCAAAACAGCCAATGAGATTAATAAAACAATTCCTAAAAAAGCAAATTGAATTACTCCTTTAAGGAGTCTTTTATTATCTTCGTCTATTATCCTTTCACTTCTTCGGTCGCGACCGGTGTCTCTACGCATTCAGTTCCCTCACATACTATAATATCTTTATCGCCAGCAAAGCCTACTAAGCCTTTCATAGTAGTCATCTGTTTTTCAAACATTGCACAGCCGGTTATATTAAATAAAACTATAAGACCTACTACCACAAGTGCTAGTATTGTCCATCTACTTTTTGAAATTTTTTTCATTTGCATTACTGTATCTCCATATCTAAAGCATCATTATATAAACTATTCATTAGAGTTTTTAATTTCCCTTTATCTAAATCTGTGTTTACACCATCTATATAACTTGCCATTAAGTCAGTCGTATTTTCTATATCCTCAACATTAGTAAGAACATTCTCACCTAAGAATTCAGAGAAATTTTCAGCAATTTTTAAATCATGCGTCTTAAGTTCTGATATTCGTTCAATAAATTTATCAAACATAAATGGGTTCGACTTATTACCCACTATGACTTTAACGAATTTGTTTGTAAGTATATTTATATCGTAATTTGTATAATCTGTGTCAGTATCATCATATTGTATTTTCTGAAATAATGTTAATGGATTACCAATTCTTTCTACTTCTTGGGTATCTGTGTCAAATATATGAAAATATTTTTGGTCACCAGCATCAGCCCATGTGAATTCCATTTGACATCCTAAGTATCTTATATTACCTTGTTGTGAACTTGCATGATAATGACCAGATAATACCAAATCATAATGACTAAAAGGTTCAACACCCATTCCATTTCCCTTTGGTTGTTTAATACCTCTCATCATTTCAAATCCTTGCAACTCTAAATGAGCAAATAATATACCATTATTCTTTTTTACAAACTTCATGGAATGCTCGTAATTTTCTGGATTAATCCACGGTAATAAATGAATATTCAATCCATCATAATTTAATGTGGAAGGCTTCATTATAATATTGATGTTGCTTGTATAATATCCTAAGAGTTCTTTAAGAGAACAAAGGTCATTTGTATTTTTATGAAACACATCATGGTTACCTGGAATAATATCCATAGTCATACCAGCTTGTTTCATAGGTTCAAGGAAATGTCTTCTATTTTCTCTTAATGCTTTAAAGTTTACAAATTTACGATGATCGTAATAATCACCTAAATGAATTATTTGTTTTATATTATTATTCTTACAATAGGGAAAAAATATTTCTTCATAAAATCTTTTTTGAAAATTTATGAATACTTCAGCTGAATTTCTAACACCTACATGGGTATCATTTAATAAAGCTATCTTCATTTTTTACCTTCAAATGACCAATGAATAATTCTATTTTTAAGTTCCCTTGAGGAAAATGGGTGGTCACGATTGTTATAAACTATTTCTATTTCTAAGTCATCACCAGTAAATGGTTTACCATGATAATCTGATCCAACAAATCTTACGTCAGGTTTTTTAAGCTGAAGGAGATTAATTAAATCCTCTTCATTTTCGTATGGTATAATCTCATCAACATATTTAACACCTGACAATTGTATATGTCTTTCCATAAGACTTTGAACTGGTCGTCTTTTACGTTTAATCGGTGCAGTATTAATACCACATATAAGATAATCACAATACTTCTTACACTCACGTAACATTTCTATATGTCCGGCGTGTAATAAATCAAATGGTGAACATGTAAATCCTACTTTCATCTTAATTTATTATTAATCAATATAGCCTCTTCTAATAATTTTAATGGTGAACCTAATCTTGAAGCAGAAGTGGCAAAAGCTAATGTATCTTTAGGGAAACACATACCACCAAATCCATATTTCATATCAGTACCTGGAACCATCATATGACTATCACCAATACGTTTATCAAGACTTATTAATTCTGTAAGTGAATCAAATTCTGTATCATGTATTCTAGTATTAGATTTATTATATACAGCTTTTAATTCATTAAAGAATATAACCTTTGTTGCAAGGAAACTATTAATAGCATATTTTGCAAAAGCTGCATTTTTCATAGAAGTAAATCGTACTTCATCTATTCCAATATCTGAATTAACATATATGGAAAGCCAAAATGCTGATTGATGCCCACCAAATATAGCAAATGATTGGTGTAGAAAATCTTCTATTGAATCTTCTTCTGTTAAGAATTCTGGATTATATGTCAAGTATTCATCATCTTCAAGTAGTTCAACCAATTCAATTGATATAGTTGACTTAATAAGGATAGGCACTATAGGTGCTTCTATACGAATATTTCTTATATATTGCTCAACCATCATATCATCACATTCACCTTTTGGTCCCTGAGGTGTGGGTAGGCATAATATAATACCATCAAATTCATCGTATGATTTATCATTTTCCCAACCTTCATCAGGATCATGTATATCTACAAAATTAGCTTCTCCCAACCCATAGTATACTGCTTTACCAACAATACCATAACCAATCAATAACAAATTTTTAATATTCATGAAACCTCCATAAATAATTCTAATCCTTTTTTCTTTTTAATTTTTTCTTCCTTTTTAAAATCTTTAATTGCTTTATCAGTATCTTTAATCCTACTAATTTTTTCACGTAAGGTGTCAAGAAATGATTGGTCAATAGGACTATTTACATCAATAGCAGATACAAAGTCTTCAATATTTGCTTGCTCCATAAATTTAAATTTAATATCTGTTTGTTTCTTTTCTTTTACAATTCTACGTATAAAAGCAAAGTAAGCTATTTGAGTGAAGTAAGAGAATGCATTAGGCTTGCCCGTACGGGTAGCTGTATCTATATTGTAATTATATATTGCTTTTAAACAATTCTCAACACCATCCATAACCATTTCATCGCGATAAGTATACCGTACAAAATTTGGTTTATGGGAAAGGCCTTCACATATTTTCATAAAGCACATAGCAATATAATCCGGTACTACTGGATTCTTTTCTCCATTTACTTTAGCTGTATTAGCCGCAGTTACATAATCAACTACAGCATAACTAAATTCACGATTATTAACGTAATGAGGTTTATCTCTAGGTTTAACTTTTTCAGGCATTTTTAAGTTCCATTTAGTGTAATAATATAACTATTATATCATAGTTTATGGTTAATGTAAACAGCTTTTATTAAATAATATAGCTATCTAATAACCAATTCTTTATTTGTTTCTTTACTAAGTGTTCGAATACACTATAATTCTTTAATGATTCATCAAGTTCATTTAATTGAACTTTCATTCTATAATAAATTTTATTTAATTCATCAGATGGTAAATTCCAAATTGCATATTGTTTAGGATAGAGTATGGTATTAAACCATAAATGTGCATTTATACGTTGAGTGAACTCCACAAAGTCAACCATTTCCTCCCAATTGTTTCTCATAGGATTGACCATGATAGATAATTTACTATTATTATCTTTGCAATATCGAGAAAAATCAGTAGTGTTCCATATAACCCTATCGAAATTACCATTAATACGAATCTCTTCATATCTCTTAGGTATTAGACTATCAATAGAAATATTAATATGTAAATTATTATTATCCATAATATGCCTAACTCTTTTATTAATTACTGTACCATTAGTTGCTATATTAATTTTTAAGTCAGGTTTAATCTTAGCTACATCATTACATATATCTAATACAATCTCTTGAGCAAATGGTTCTCCACCATTAAATCTCAATTCAGTTAGATGTGGAATAAACTCATGTAGTTGTTCTCTAAATGATTCATCATAAATCATAGGCAAAGGTGGAAGCTTATCACGGTTCTTACGTATGCCACTACTTAATTCACCACTACACATTATACATTCAAGGTTGCATTGGTTACTTAATTCAAGTTCCATCAAACTTGGATAGACAGGATTAACTGGATATTTTTTATAAGCTTTAGCTAAAGGCCAAACACCTTCATTAATATTCTTTTCACATTCTTTACATCTATCTAAAAATATATTATTGTCTAATGCTTTTCTATATTTCTCAAAAGTATCACCAAACCATATATCTCTTATAGATTTATCTTGTGACCAGTTATCACAATATCCTACTGTTTTCCAACATGGGGAAGCTTCTCCATGTATAGTAAAATACATATTATTAAATGGTGCATTACATGGTGTCATATATATATTGTGCTATTTTTTCATGACCTGCAGCATTAGGGTGATTATCTGAACTAGATATAGTCCAAGGCAAATGCAAATGGTTTTGTTCTCCGAATACCATATGATTTAATGGTAATCCACCAAGGTCGTGAGCATTTGGCCATCCTATAAATTTTGAGGTGTCTAGAATTTTATCATAATTCATCATTATTTCTAATATTTCGTTGTTTTCTCTTCTATATTTTTCAAGAAATTGTGGAAGATTATCTGTTTCTTCTGGAGGTCTGGCGTCATTATGATAGTATTCGAAATTCTTTTGACCGATGATTCTTCCTCCTAAATAATCATTAAATAAACCTATCATCTGAGTATGTAAATATGGAATGTTATACCTTTCACACATCATTTCAAAAGCTGCAAAATATCTTAGACTTCTACGTACCCAATATACTATATCACCTTTTTTATCTAATGGTATTGAATCCCAAGTAGCAGTTTTTTCAGCCTCAGGAGTTTTAATTTTAGACATTTTGCGTTTAACATGATATCTCTTCAACCAAGGGGATATTATTTGCCAATCACTTCTTTGACATTGTGTCCACGCAGCTATGACCAATCCTATTTCATCTTTATTTGGACGCTCCCAAATTTCATCTTGTAACGTTGAGTAGATATACTCGTTTCCCTGACCGCTTCTTGCTAAATTAATACATTCCATATTTAATTTTTCTGCTAATAGCTCAGGCCATTTAGGCCAAGACGTATCCAAATCTGGATCGTCACTAGATCTAAAATTTATATCAGTAGTAAAACTACAACCACTTACGATTAAATATTTCTTTTTCATTTCTTAGTACATATTTCTTTACAAGGAGCTGCAATTTTATTTGAGTCTTCCCATGATTTTGGTAGAATTTCAACAAACCATTCATTATCTAATATATCTTCTAAATCATTAGTAAATATATTAAGTTTCTTTTTTCTTTTATCATATTCTTGAATAATATATTCATTATTAAATTGCCAATTAACTAACTTTATATTATATAATTGGTCTTCTATTTCACGATAATTTTTATTTACCCAAGTACTATTAATTTTACCATTCGAAGTTTCTTTTTTTGGTACTGCAAGTGTTCTATCTTTAGAAAAATAATTTGAAAGGTAACAACATGGCAAAACTTGTCCATCAGGTTGTACTAACATTTGCTCATCATCTTCTATCCATTTACAATGCGTTTTCATAATTTAATTGTTGTTCTTTGTTCGCTTTTTCCATACTTAGGACTATGGTCTAAAAATTCTTCTTTACCATTTTTTATAAATTTAAATCTTTCTTTATGGTGAGCTCTATCTGAAGGAACAAAAAAATGCTCATCAATTGGAGCTATATCATTTACCATTTTACTAATATCTTTTAAATAATCTTCATTGTGTTTATAAATTACAGTAAATATATTTATAAATCCAAATTTCGAATAAGCTTTAACATTTTGTAATATCTTATTTAAATTAGTCTTTTGCCTATAATGTGAATGCATTTCTTGAGTTGTTCCATCTATATCAAATACTACTCTTCCTCTATCTTTTATTATATACCCTAAATGCGTCCACCAAAATTCATCTCTAAAACTTCCATTGGTATTAATAAATATATAACAATTAGAATTACGAATTACATATTGAATAATTTCAAATATATCTTTATTCATTATTGGGTCTCCCCAAGTTCCACAAAAATTAATATTTTTAATATGTTTTAAAGTTTTTATAGGGAATGCTTTTTGAAAGTCTTCAAAAGACCATTGAATAAGTGGTAGCCAATCAACTTTACCTAAACCATTAGGATTTGTTCTATGACATTGCGGGCATGCAGCATTACAATAAGTAGTAATATCTAACCATGCATTAATTTTCTTAAGCTGATATAGATGCGAATAATTTTTCATATTTATTTATTTATAATTTTTTAAGTACGGTGCTAATTCAAATATGTCTTCATTATTTTGACGTGTAATTAAACAATAATCTATCCATCGCATCATTTTATTATGAATATTGAATTTTTTATTTGGTACAATACTATTAATATTATTCATACCTCTTATATCTAAATTATCGCTTTCCCAAAAATCATCATTTATTCGTGTATAACTCTTAAGATAATCATGTACTTTATTTAAGCCTTCTAATATATGTTGTGGTTTTAAATAAAGTGGTGAACAATACTCTGGAAATGTAACTATATTACCTAAATTAATTCTTGGTACACCTTTAATATCTTTAAAAAATTCTATTAACTCAACTATATGCATCCAATTGTATATTGATATTGTTCCAAATACTATAACATCTCTTCCAGCATACTCGTGATATTTATTTATATTATCAATAGTCTTATCAAAATGCCCACCACGTATCCAATCATATAATTCATGTGTGCCATCTATACTTGCCTGAATATTCACATCATCTATACGATGTAATAATTCAATAACATTATCAGTAACTAACTGAAAATTAGTAGATATTTGTACTCTACATTTTGGATTTGTATCAGCAACACATTCTAATATTTTTATATTATTTGGGTCAGCAAATGGTTCACCACCTTTAATAGTTAAGTGATCTAATCCTGGAATAATCTTTAAAACTTTATTGACATCTGCATTAGTCATCTTATACATTTCTGTAAAGAATTTGTGATTCTCATTCCTATTAAATATCGTATTTTGCTCATAAGGCGCCCATTTAGATGAGTACTTACCTGAACATGTAACACACATTTGATTACATATATTACTTGTAGATATTTCTAAAAATTTTAATCCTGGAGCTGAGAATTTATAACGATTATATGCTTCAAACCTAGCAGCTCTTCCAGCTTTATGATGGTGTACACATACTTCGCATTGGGGTGGGAATTCATTTAATTGGAATTTTTTTCTTATATCATTGTAAACATCAGAATAAAAAAAATCATTAATGTCTTCAATATCTTTTATATGTCCAATAGCTACATTATCACCAGCACAACAAAGAACAATTTCACCTATTGGACTTATAGTTAATCCAGTTTCAGGTACAGAACATTTCATAATATTTATTTTTACACTGAAAAACTAGAACCACATCCACAGGTTGTTTTAGCATTAGGATTTTCTATAACAAATCTTGCTCCTTGTAAGTCTTGTAAATAATCAATTGTTATTCCTTCTAAATATTGATAGCTCATAGGGTCTATCAAAACTTGTACACCATTTTTCTCAATGCTGAAATCGCCATCAATTGTAGTTTCATCTAATTTAAAACCGTAATTAAAACCTGAACATCCACCACCAGAGATATAAACTCTTAAGTGTTCTTCTGGGGATTTCATTCCGGCTACTTTATTTGCTGCATTTTCAGTTATTTGCATATTTATTTTCCGCTAGCTGTTTACTTTTACCTAAAACTATGGTATAATAAGATAGTATATCTGGGGAAGATTAGATATAAGGATTAGTGGACGGTAGTAGTTCCTTTAAGTGTTAATACGGCAGGTGGTCTAGATGGAGTGTCGATACCTTCAATCTGGTCTAATAATATTTTCATATAATAAGCTTTAATATCTGTACTTACATCAGATTCAAGCATTACACTATTGCTATCTATATGATGTAGTTGTTGTTCAGAAAATGGTAAGTATGGAGTAAAGACTAACTGTTGATCTTCCTCAATGTGAAGGCGCATCGGTTCTTCAATTGCTACAGTATTATCATTACCATTATGTACATACGCAATGATTGATTCCCCTGATACTAATTTTAACATTTTAACAGGGACATCTTTTAATGTGTTAGGGAATTTCTTTTCTATATCTTCCATATACCTATTTATAATAATTTAACTTCGTGTATCTTAAATTTAAACCTTTCTTTAGCATATATTTTAACCCTCTCAGCACTATGATTAAGGGTGTAATTCTTATTAGATTTCCAATGTAGGTCATCTGCTATGTCATACAATACTGTATCTTGTTCTGTCTTACGTAATCCTCTACCAATTGATTGTAATACTCTTATTTGGCTCTTACTAGGCGAGGCAAAAATTATATTATGTAGGTTAACTATATTGACACCAGTAGAGAATGTACCATAAGAACATACCAATATAGCATCCTTTTCTGTCTCTGTTATAATTCTAATTTCTTCTCTTATATCAGCTGGAACCTTACCACTTACAAAGAATACTTTTCTTTTACCCATATTCCATAATCCTTTAGTGGCTTCATTAATCATTCTAAATAAAGGTTCACCATGCTTTTCAACAAATTGGAATAAGACTAGTGTGTTACCCTTCTGATCTAATGCTAAATTCTTAATAAATCTATTCCGTGCGTGATTTGTGACAATCCAATCTACCTCATCTTGATATTTCATCTTACTTACTTCTTTACAATCCTCGTCTTTATGTTTAAGTAATACAATATCAATATTTAAATTGGCAAGATCACCTCTATCAATAAGTTCTTTTGAGGTGGTAATATGTTTATGTGGACCAAATAATCCTTCTAATACAAGCTTATGGGTTTGTGTACCATCTAATGTACCTGTTAACCCAAATCTATATCTTGCATTAACACATTTAGTTAATATACTTGTCAATGATTTAGCTTTAAAGTTATGTGCTTCATCACCTACAACCATACCAAATTGTTCAAAATATCCCTTTTGCATTTTATATATTGATTGCCAAGTAGATATATAAACTTTTTTAGTTTTATGACCCTTATCGAGCCCAGCCATTATTTCATGGCAATTCTTAGATGCATTCCATTCTTTTTCATGTTGAGAATACTCTTCAAAGTCACCATACATTTGTTTAACAAGGGAAGTGGTAGGTACTATTATTAATACTTTATCCTCATTACGAGCCAAAAAATATCTCATAAGGAGATATATTATTAATGATTTACCTGAAGCTGTAGGACTTACTAATAATCCCGAACGTGTTCGTAAACCATATTGAATAGCTTCTAACTGATAGTCTCTTGGTATATATGGTATTGGTATATTATCAATCCAAGATAAGTCATCATTATAATCCATACCTGGAAGATTATATTTATGAGGGGGTTCTTTTAATATAGATGTAAGTTTTATATTTCTTTCTAAACAGAAAGCTTTTATATAACTAAATAATCCAGAATAAATGGATTGGTCACGTAGATTAAGTAGTCGTATTTTGCCATCCCATAATTTATTACGGAATTGTGGCATAAACTTATAACCAGGAACATAGAATGTAAAGTACTCTGCTAATTCGTGTATGATTCCTTTATCATCACAATCAACATATATAAACGCATTATCTTTTACTTCAACTCTTATTTCTTCCATGTGCTAAGTGTATAGCAAACTCCATTGCTGTCATTCCATCTGGATAGATTACATCTCGTGGTGCAGACTTTAATTGGGTTTCTACCTCTTTAATTAATTTCTCAAATTTTTGTTTCTCAGCACAAGGTTTTAAGCCATTGCTTATATTATTATAGCTTATAAGTAATAGCTCTAATGTTTTTCTGCTAAGCACCTGCCTCGAAACTCCGCCATTTAATTATGTTACCAATATTTTGGTGTCGCCATCTTATAGTATTCATAATTTCCTCCAGTGTTTCAATAAGAACTTTGTCATATTCTAATGCTGCTTGGGCTTTTTGGATATCAATATCTGAATCATAATAATAATTCATATCACCCTTTAATGGTTTATTTAATCCACCAAATGGGTCATATTCCCAACCTTTCATATCCATTTCACCTTGGCTTAACTTACCATTATAATATAACCATTTATCTTTCAATAATGTTTTATATTCTAAATCTTTTTTCTTTCTACGCATTTTAGCAATAGTAATTAACTCTAAATATTTGCTATGTATACGTGCCATTTTAATAGTAGTATCATCTAATTTTAAATCATCTATTATGGAATCTTCTTTCCACATTTTTAATACTTCTTCAATATTCAACCCTGACCTCTATATTTTTTAAATGATGCTCTTTTATTTTTATTCATTGATGAGGTTTTAATCCATCGTCTACCGATACTGGTTTTTTTACGGACACCACTCCACTTTTGTGCTTTAAATCTCATATACTATATTATATCATAGTTTAAGGCAAAAGTAAACAGCTTAGATGAATTGATAATAGGAATATTGGAAAGATGCAATTGCAGTAAGATATTCTACATCAGTTGTTGTGATATCAAATGGTAGAGATGAAAGGCTTGTCGGATAAGCATCTACAAATTTGATTTGTTTTGTGACGTTATTAGCTGAGTTCATAACAGTAAGTGTCATATCTCTATAATGGTCTGAGCTTGTCGTCGTTGAATGATTTGATTCTACATTTGCTTTCATCCAATCAAAGATTTCTTTATAATTTAAAAGGTCTTCATCAATAAGATATGACATTTCAAATGTACCAAATCTCATTTTATCTCCAGCTCTTCCTACATCAATTGATTTAAAATTTAATGGTGCACCTTCGACAGATACATCTGGAAGCATCATTGTTTGAATAGTCCATTCTGCACCTGAATAAGCTTGGTTATCCAGAGTTAAAACAAACGACGATGGGTTTAAAAAGTTTGGCATGTATTTATTTATACGAAAAAAAACCGGGCTTTCGCCCGGTTTAGATGTATATTTAGAAAATTATAGGTTAACGACCTTACGTTTTCTGTAGTATACGTTTGCTCCAGCACCAGCTGTGACAAATGGATTGTCAGCAAGACCGTAACGAGTTTTGAATCCAATTTTTGGTTGGAAGTCATTTTCGCCAATAGTCTTCATCATGCTTAATGGAACGTATGGACAATAGAACATACCAGCATCATAAGGATTAGAACCCTTATAACCGATAGTGTAATAGTCTACGCTTGCATATGGATCGATATACACTTTCATACCGCCAGTCATAGTACCTGCAAGTAATGAACCTGTAGCGTCAGAATCGAAATTCTGAGGACCAGATAGACCCAAAGTTGTGTCCATCATACCAGCAGCATTTAATGCAGCTGCTACACCGTGTGAAACCAAAGCCCAGTTACCTTTACCACGACGAGTTGAAGTAGCAATAGTGTTTGCTTCTTTCTCCATGGCAAATACCATACCTTTGATTCTTTCAACTAACCATCTTGCACCACCTGTATCAGCAGCATCAGTAGCATCAAACTCACCAGAGGCAAGTACAGATGTTACAGACTTAAGGTTAATGTTACGGATGATTTCACGATTCATTTCAGCTAGAATTTCAGTTGAAAGGATATTCGCAAGTTCAGTTTCCGCAGATAAACCATGTACTGCTTTAAGGTCTTGAGCTAATTCAATTGTGTATTGAGCTTTAAGAGCACGTGACTTTGCAGTTACAGTAGTCTTATCAATTGAGAAAGCCATTTCGGCAAATGCACTACCAGTGTTACCTAACGCTTCAGCTTGTGCTGTAGTCATTCCAGGACCAGGTGTGTAGTCATCAACTGAGTCAGCGTCTGAAGAATCACCTTCAAACGGATTAGTTGAATCATTAGCAGTTCCTGCAGCTACACCAGAAAATTCTGTGTTAGCTTCGTCAAATAACGCTTCAGTACCGTTTTGTGTAGTATAAGCTGACTTCATAGCAAAGATCAGACCAGTTGGTCCAGTCATTGGCTGTACGCCAACTAGATCGAATGCAAGAAGAGCTGGAGTAGCACGTCTAACTAATGAGATCAAAACTGGATCCCAATTGTCTACGTGAGTACCCGTAACGTTAGCCGCTACCTCATTTATTTGAGCTCTTTCTTGGATTTGTTGCTTTTCCATATTCTCAAGAACTACTGCTGTAACATTACGTCTGTGAGGATCAGCAATTTTACCGGCATCTTGTGAATCAAGAACAGGGGCCCATTTTTCCTGTAATTGTATTTGATTAATTTCTTCCATTTTAATATTCTCCTATTTAATGGATTAAGTTCGCGACATCGCGTCAAGATATTGCTGCATTTGAGCAGTAACAACTTGTGGCTCATCAACTGAACCGCCGTCCTCAGTAATGGCATCAACTTCTGATGTCTCTACCGCGGTATCTTTATTAAGGTAAGATTCCTTAATTGTAGCTACTTTAGTTGCAAAAGCTTCATTATCATCAGCTTCAATAGCTTCAGTTAACTCAGTTAATTTTGCAGTTTCAGTTGCAGTTAATCCTTCACATGCTTCACGGATTATGTCTTGTCTTTCAAAAGCTTTAACTTTCTCTGACAATTCAATACCCTTTTCAGTTGCATCATTTAATTGAGATTTAGCATCTTTAGCTTCTTCAGATAGGGAATCTAAAATATCTCCCGCATCGTCAGGAACATTGATGTAATGCTCTTTAAATAATGTACCTAGTGAATTAATGAATGATTCTGTGATTTCAGACTTCAGAGAATGCTCAATTGCAACCTCATTATCCTTCATCCAGTTTTCGACTACATATGTTAAGTAACCGTCAACTTTATCAACTAAATCTTCTTTAATAGCTTCAACTTCTCCAGCCAAATCAGATGCATATTGCTCTTCTAATTTTGCTGTTTCAGCATTAACTTTAGATGTAAGTGCAGCTTCAAAAATAGTAGCAGCTTTTTCTTTAAAGCCTTCAGACAATGTGTCTTCGTCTTTAACTAAAGCTTCAACGTCTTCCTTGAATTTACCTTTCTTTTCAGGAATACCTTCGACTTCATTACCATCATCAGCTTTTTTCTTTTTCTTAGTTTTAAGCTTATCGGCTTTGTTGTCTGGCTGGTCTTCTTTACCTTTTGCGGTATCACCAGCGTCATCTACTGTTTCATCTACTTCATCTTCATCTTCGTCTTCATCATCTTCATCGTCATCCTCAAGCTTAGCTTTCGCTTTAGCTTTTTCGGCTGCTTCAAAAATAATGTCAAGATCTTCTTTAGACATTTCTGTCAAAGAAGCTTTAATTGCTGATGCTGTACGAGCTGCTGTTAGAGGTGCCTCTGGAATATCTAATTCCTCAGCTTCTACTTGCGTATCCTCAACAATAACCTCGTCTACAGTTTCTTCAACAACCTCGTCTTTAATTTCTTTAGACATTGTTTTCTCCTTTAGAGATTATAGTTTAGAGAGGAAATGCTCGAAGCCTGCTGATTGTTGCTCTTTCGAGAAACAAACTTTAGACTCTTTCACTTCTGTCTCACCTTTTTCAATTGTTTGGATAAAATGACCACTACCGTCATCCTCCCAACTAACACCTTCCATAATGCCATTTACAAATGCATTAGGTGCTGATGGGTCTTGTACGATATCAATTGTGTTAAGCATGAAATCATCCCTAACATAATTAGCGCCATCTTTAAAATCCAAACTTCCCATACCACGACTAGACACTCCAAGTTGAACACCACCTTCAACCAAACCTTTTACGATCTGACCACATGGCGTATCCAAAATAAGTGCTTTTCCCATCACATTATTACCGTCCCATTTGAGTTCGGTAATTCTGTGAGAAACTTTATCCAAATTAATGGAAGGACCTTCGGGGTGATTTAATTCTCCCACCGCTCGGCCTGTAATTACTTGTTCGTTTACGAACTTATCAACTGCAGAAGTAAGAACTTCCCTGGTATAAACTCTACCATTTTTATTCTTATTCTCAGCTTGCATGAAAATACCTTCTAAGAAAGTATTCTTTTTACCATTTTTACCCTCGACAATTGAATAACCAAGGGAATGGTTTGTATACTCTGCAATTAGTTTCATTTATGCTCCCATTAAATTGATGAAATCCTTTAGCGCTTCTTCAGCACTTTTTACTGACTTATATTTGTCAACTCTTACACCGTCAATATACAAATTAAATTTATTTGTAATGACTGCTGAAGTTTTCTTCTTTCGTCCAAGTTTGGTTAATTCCTTGGCTACCTTTTCACCTTTAGGGAGTTTTAATTTAGCTTCAATTACTTCATTAAATGATTCTTTAAACGTTTTCATCTGTAGTTGTTTCTCCTTCCGGTGTCTCCACCGCAGGCTCTTCTGCAACCGGAGTATCATTTGATGCTCCATACAATTTAGAAGCAACTTCTTGTTTATGATTATCTAACGCATCGATGATTTTGTCATGCATAATTGAATTAAACATGTTATTACTCTTCTGTGCGTCACCCTTTTTAATATTATCTATTAAATCTTTCGTACTCATAGTCTCTCTTTATCTTATTTATAAAATTGTTTATTTCCAGTATACTTTTTGTAATACATTAAGTATACAATAAGTTTATATTGCTGAATTAGCTATATCTGGATTAATATCATCTTTTTCTAATGGATCTTTTTCATTATCTTTAGCAATTTGTTTGATATCATCATCATTTAACTTCAGAATATTACGACGTATCCAGTCTTTAGACCAGAATAAACCAATATATTCGTCCATCATTTGAACCATTTCTATACGTTCTCTAAGGATTTCACTATCCTTAAGTTCAGCATAATAATTATCTCTACTGTATGAGATGGTTATACCATCTTTCATACTTGCCCATTCTTCAACCTTAATGATATTTTTAAGAACAAGTTGTCTCTTTAATGCTTCATAAAATATATTAGAAAATTTAACACGAATTCTGTTTATAAATTTTTGAAATTTAAGTTCGTCACGAGTAATTTCTGATGAACGTCCAATTGAGAACGCATCTGCTTCTGTTAAACGAGACATTGGTATGTTTAAAGCCTTATATAACTTCTGTTGGAAATACTGTATATCTTCAATTTCGCCAAGATTTGCACCACCTGGTAGAGTATCAATTTCAGTACCACGACCACCTTCTCTACGAGGTAACCAAAAATCTTCCATAACATTACGATGAATCTTTTCATCTCTAATAGCTCCTGTCGTAGGGTCATATACGATCTTATTACGATACCTATTCATTGTATTGTTAAGGTATTCCTCAGCTTTACCTTTAGGGAGATTACCTACATCAATATAAAATATTCGTCTTTCTGGTGCTCTTGATATACGATAAATGACTAGAGAGTCTTCCATCATACTGAGCTGATTTAAAGGTTTAAGAGCTTTCTGCAAATAACCAATAACCTTATCTCTATTTTCATTTAATAAACCAGAGTTAACTTGAATAATAGCATCTGTATTTATTTTTAATCCTTCACTACTATTATACATAGACTCATCTTGGTATAAGTAATATTCCTTACCCTCTTTAATAAGTTCAGCTCCAGTCTTAGGGTCTCTAACTTTTTCTGTCTCTTTAATCTTACGAATCTTTGTTGGGTCAATTGGTCTTAATTCTTTTATACCATCACTAATATTATTAGCATCAATAATAACATGAAAGAATAACCTACCATCTACATACCAACGCTTAAATATATCATATGCATTGTTACGAAAATTAGTTAGGGCAAGAATTTTATCAAATTCTTTATGAATTAAGTCTTTAACTTTATGGGGTTGTTTAAGCTTATCGAGGTCTAATTTGAGAATTTTACCTGCCTCTACTGTAATAGCTTCATTACATATATCTTCAACCGCTAAATCAACCTCAGGATACAGAGATATCGTGCGGTATTTCATTATTAATTCTTTATCGTTTTGAAACTTATCACCTTGTAGGTCCATGTACTGTCCAAAGTACCCACCTGTTGGAGAGATTTCAAACGCACCATCTTCGTTATCTGGAGTAAACGATACTGGTTTGGTGTTTTCCGGTTGTTTTCGAGTAAATTGCCAACCGAATAGTGATCTGTTTTGTTCTGCCATTTAAATATTCCTTTTACACTCTTTCCTAAATATTATTTATAACACTTAGAAAAGAGTGCCCGAGGGCACTCCTTATGTTATATTATGATGATTTACGTTGTCTTATTAGATTCCCAATACTGAACTTGAAGTTCAACTTCAAACTCTTCAATCGTATCACCTGTATCATAGCTTACTTCAATTGCTCCTAAGCTAGTAGGCCAGGTTCCTCTCATGTTATAAGTCTTCTTTACTGTACCATCTTTGTCCAATTGCTCAACAACCATATCAGCCATATAAGAACTAGGTTGTGTTAACCCTGTGTTCTCTTGGTGCTGATTAATGCCGTTCATCCATTGTTCAAAAGAATTACGTACGTTAAAGTCAGTATCGTTAATAACTGTAACACCCCAAGGATCAAAAGTCCTATCACCTGCAATTTTAAGTTGACGCCCTCTGAATGGAACTTCAATTGGTGCAACTGTACTTGCTGGTAAAGATGAAGCTTTACACATATAAGATGCTAAAGATACATCCGCAGTAACATATGATGGAAAAGCCATCGTTACTTTGAATAGATTTGGTCTAGCACCGCCGCCAACTAATTTGGCCTTCATATCATCTACGCCTAATATCGCCATGATTAATTACCTCCCGCAATTTCACTAAACTCAACACCAGTACGTGTAGCAATGAAGTTAAGTGTAATGTAGTTAATAGATCTTGCAGGTTTGACATAAATATCAGCAACAAACTTATTGGTATCAATAATAGCACCAGTGTTATTGGTTCCATCACAAATAACCTTAAAGTCTGTAATACCTCGTCTTCCTTTCACATCTCTTAAGAAAGGTTCAACCATATTTCTAAATTGAGCCCTCGTAAATTCATCATTAAATTCGAATAATGATGCCTTAGATGCTGTACTAATTGCTTTCTCCAATACAATAAACAATCTACGAACATTAATTCTATCGAACGATGATGGTTTAGATTGTAAAGTTTTATCACCAAATAGAACCGTACCCGAACCTGGGAATGTAACAATTGGGTTTACACCTGTCTTGTATAATTCATCCCTTTCGGCTTGACTAGGATTCCATGCTAGTTTAGTAACATTTCGAACATTACCACGAGTAAATCCAGCCGGTGAGAACCATGCATCTGCAACCATATCGGCGTTAGCCGCTAGTCCAGCCATGGAACCTGCCGCGGCAATATAACGATATACATCATTATATTTGTCATACACATATAGAGAAGTTGAATCTGCAAAGCCATAAGACGTTGAGGTACAAGCAGTTCTCCATGTAGCTACTGTTGTAGCCGGTGCTGCTGCATTTGCTGTAGCTGCTCTCTCTGGTGAGATAAAGCCTACTGCATCTTTTCTTGCTGCACATAGTGCAGTTATATGATTACTTAGTGTTATATTGTGCGTTGCACTCAAATCTGAATTGGCTTGGAACACTAAGTTAACATCAATTGTTTCCGCGTCTGCAAATTTATCATATTGAGCAGTAATTTCACCTACCGCCAATACGTTATCATCTACACCACCAGTTATATTAGCAAAAAACACCGCTACTCGCGTAAATGCATTTCCTACTGCTGATTCACCAGCATCTGTTAAAGCTGCTGCGTGATTTCCAACACGGATCCAGTTAGAGTTTGTATTGATGTGATCTTTATAGTATAAAGATGTACCATCAGTACTTTTAACATCGTTGGCTTGACTTAAGTAACTAAATACTTCAAGTACTTCACCAGCAGTGCCTGTTATTTCCCCAGTGTAGTCTCTAACTACTACATGTATTTCATCTAATGAACCACCTACTGCTGCGGCTCCGGCTGAAGTGCCAGGAGCACTTTCAGTCCATGTTTTCCAATTAGCTGAACCATCCCAAGATGTTGCGTCAGTCGCAACTTCTACTGTTAATGCATTACCTGTTACACCAGGATAACGGGCCATAACCCAGTCTCCAGCTGCAGGCGATAATGTACTAAAATGGTCATCATTTTTAGCTAGGATACCAGTACCAGATAATGTTGCATTTCTGGCGTCTGCTCCCGTTGCTCTGACAACTTTTAGATTGTTGCCATAACTTAAAAATTGGGCTGCCGTCATAACACTTTCAAATGTTTCTGCGCTAGACTTCCCAAACTTATTAACTAATTCCGTTTCGCTACTCACAGTAACTACTTCTTCAACAGGACCCCACTGGAATGCACCAGCCATAGCTCCTATTGTTGACGATGTAGACGGAACGACATTAGTTAGATCGATTTCTTTTACCTGTACACCAGGTGATACTAGAAATGCCATTTATTTCTCCCTTGTCATATTGTTATAAGTTTTCATAATACGTGATTATCTCAATATACTTATTTATAAAAATTAACCATTCCAAACTTTCCACTCCTTTCCAAAGGGATGTTCGTCCATACCTTTAGGCATATTACCTATCGGGATGACTTCATCTTGTAATTGTTTAACTTTTTCCTTATATAACATATGTTTTAGCTTAACATCAGTTGATTCTCTAAAGAATACTGTAGATGAAAACCACCCAAATACAACTAAATTCATCATTAAATCATCAAATGAATTATGATCTGCTTCATATGATGAACCTCTTGCGATGAATGTACTCATTTCTCGTATAGTTTCTTCATCATGTATTATTAATTTCTTTTGTTCCAATATATCTTTTATATTAGAACAACCAATCCTTTTAACCTTTCGAGTCATTGTTATACCAATTGCATTAGCTTTAATCATACTCTCTACAAATACATTCTCATATTCTAAATCATAGTATAATCCATTACATACAACCTGTCCTGCATCATTAGATTCAACTACAACGTATGCCATATTATAATATGTAGCATATTTGAATATTACATCAGGGAATAGCAAGGGACTCATATTATTATCTCGAAATACACATACTTGTTCAAATGGATTTAAAGTTACATCAATGATTGTGAATGTAGAATAGTCTTGGCCTCTTCCCTTTGATACATCCACTGTCATTATATAATTATGGTCTTCTATAGGACGTTTATATACTTTTAAATTTTCCCATTCATCAGTAGGTTCACTTGCTCTTAAAGCTAATAATATATCAGCTGATAATAATGTATTACCTGTACCATGAAATGAGTTACCAAATTCTTGGTCAAATTGCAATGGGGAAGTATTTTCTATTGTTGTTTGTTTCCATGCCTCATCTCTTCCTGGGACATCCCACCAATCTACTCTATATGGAACAAATTCATTTGTATGCTGAATAGCACCTTCATATAACTTATGGAACATATTACCTATACCATTAGCAGTAGACGTAATAATAACCTTAGATGTTACACCTCCTGAGATTACAGGATAAGTTGAAGTATAAAATTCTGTAGCATTATCTACGAATGCAAACTCATCTAAATATACGAGATTAAGTGACATACCACGAATAGAGCTCGATGATGTGGCTGATGCTATAAGTCTTGAATTATTAGAGAATGATATGGATTTTTTATTAAGAGATGTACATCCAGGCTGAAGAAAGAATGGAAGACTTTCTAGCATAAGAGTAATTCTACCTAACATTTCCCTAGCAATAACTTCTTTATTTGCTAGAATACCTACTACTTGTTCACCTTTAAATATAACATACCATAAAAGATATGCACAAACAGCAATTGATTTACCACTTTGTCTACAAGCAAGAACAATATTAAATCGATTAGCTTCAAAAGAAGTAAACATTTCTGCTTGATATGGATATAGATTAAATGGTACTAATCCTTCATCAAGGTTAATAATTTTACAATGTTCTCTTGCAAAATATACAGGATCGTTTAAACACTTTTCGTATTCAACTAATTCCTCTTTAGTCCAGGGGTGTTCAACGTCTGCACCACGAACATTAGGATTTCCTAAATAATAATTTTCTACATCACTCATTTGGTAATTCTACAGTTGCGTCTATTATTTTTTCTTGACGTAACATTTTCTGTAGTTCAGCAGTCGATCCTATAAATACGTTGTTGGTATCACCCTTATGGGTTAATGCAGGTGTTGATTCTTTATCTTGGTCTTTTTTTCTTTTATGAAGTTTAAGAATCTTCTCCCCTATTTCGGCGTTATTTTTAATTAGCTGGCCAAGTACTTCAAAAGCTCTTGGGTGTTCTGACTCGCGAGCAAGTTCTAACATTAAATCTATGGCCTCATCTCCTTGTCCAGCTAAATCATATAAATTTTTACGGACTTGGTCGTAGTCCGCTTCAATTTTATTTTTCGTGCCAGTCGATGTGTGCTTCTGGATTTTCGTCTCCATGTTCATGGTCATCGTCGTGTTCTTTTGGGTTCTCATAATATGTATTCCATAATTCCATTACACCATACTTTGTACGGCTTTCATCTTTGTTACCACCTTCATATGGTATAGCAAGATTATCTTCAATAAGAGTTTGGTTAGCATCTTTGCCATTTATCTCAATCGTACCAAGTACTCTTCCAAATTTACCTTTTTCCATATCTTCTGTAACTAAAGTAAACTCTCCATTTGTTTCTGCTAATAATTCTATTAGTCTATGCTTTGCAGCTAATCCCCAAGATTTTTCTTGTAGATTTCTTGTTCTACTCTCAGGTGTATCTATACCCATTAATCTAATTCTATCTCTCATTAATACAGAAAAACCTAATTCTATATCTGCGTCAATGGTATCTCCATCAACGACCCTTACTAACTGTGCGTTAAATCTGAACATTGTATTCTCCTATACATCAGTGTCAAAAAAGTTAATCGTTTCAGTATATGGTTCTTTAAATCCACCAGCACCATCGCTTGTGGTTGTACCAACTACCTTTTGTTGCTCAAATTTATGAGTCGTAGGATCAACATTCTCTGAATAATCAACTTCTGTCTGGAGAATTTGTTTGCTCTTACCTATACCTCTATAATAACGAATACGAGTTGAGAAACCTAATGTATAAACAATAGCTCTCCTCGTAACTAAATCACCCTCATAATCATCATTAGTATCGATAGACTCCAATATAATTGGAGTATCGGTTGTGATATCCATTGTAGGAATATCTTTTATTGTTACCGTATATTCCGGTTGGAACATTGGTAGAATCTGTTCTAATAGTTGTAGTGCTTCATCTTGGCTCTTGGCTAAAATATTTAATTCCATTCCAACCTTATATACGGCTGGAGCACCTAATTTATTTAATTGGAGTGTATCACCAGTAATAACCTTTGTATAATTCTTATGTTTAGATACTCTTGCATTAGCATCATATTCAAATCCGCTTATCTCAAATGACATACGTGGTAACTTAAGAGCTATATTAGGACCAGTTGTTTGTTCATTTAAACGTGCAAGGACTTTAGCTCGTGGTGCATATCCAAGAGGAACTTTAATCTTTTGTAGTATCTTCCCAGAAGAATCTTTTTTAACGACTTCCATATCGTTAAAGATCGAGCCAAATACACTGACCATTCTTCTAGTTGATTCGTTATAAAAATGATTCTCAAACATTATGGGTCTCCAAATGGATTACTTTCAGTGAAGTCTATAACAGAATCACCAGCTACTTCGAATTCATCATTATCAGCAAATGGGTCTTGGTTATAGAATGTTTTCTCATCGCCACTCTGGTCATCTGTAATATTTTGTGATGTTCCAGATTCTGTACCAACTAATCTTTGGTTAGCATCTGCATCAACAAAGAATGACTTAAATGTACCATCTCCATTAATACTTTGATGTGGACTAATAATAGTTACTCTATTAACACCATTACCTTCCCAATTAGATACATAACCTTCTACATTAATTGGGTCACCACTATCATCATTAGCACCAGTCCATTGTGTTACTAATTCACCAGGTTCGTATGCAACTGCACCATTAACAATATAACTATATGATGTAGCATTCTTCCATTCTATTTGGTCTATCTCATCCCAACCAGTATCAAAATGCTGATCGTTATATTCAAATAACTCAGCTGTCATTGTATAACTTGGGAGGTTTGCTAATTGATAGAATGGTGATTTAGGTTCTACATATTTAATCTCAAATAATCTTTGAGTCATTGTCATATAAATTAAATCACCTTCGGCTGGTTTACCTTTAGGTGTATATCCTATACTTGCTTCTTCAAGATTTGTTCCTACTACAGCATCCCAACGGCGTTTAGTTACTACAAAATCAGCTTGGTCTCTAATTTCTAAACCAAATTTACCTAATGTATTACCATCACCTTCGAATCCTTCAAAACTTTCTAAGTACATTTCTATTGGATATGCTTGTGTATATTGACTCCACTCTTCATTTAATAACGCATCTTCAGATATTCTCTGGCGTGGAAGATATACAACATCTTGTCCGAATATTTTAATACTTTCAGTAACAAGATCCTCATACAAATCTTGTTCGGATTTTACTGCACCGTTAAAATATACACTAGTCGCCATTCATTACCCCATTAAAAAGTTGTCTGGCATAGCCCAGGTCAATTTACACTCTTCTTCTAATTCCCTAATTTCTTCAATTGCATCTTCATACATTTGTCGACCATTCATTGTTATTCCACCTGGAAGCTGGAAGCCGTCAAACTTCATCATGTTTGCTCCCCATTGGCGTTTAATTAATGCTGTAAGATATTTTTTTAAATATAAATCATTATATACATCAGCATATGTCGCTGGGTCTACTATTGAATTTACTTCTAATACAATATAATCATCTGCTTCTAAATCTCCATATCCTTCGTCCATATGAACCCTATTCATATGTCTACTAAATCTAATATGTTCTGAACTATTTAAAGTATGGTCAATTAAAGATAAATTTTGTAGTCTTTGTTCGTATGTTTGAATTTGTGCTGCTGCACCTTGAAGCATGAATACATCATTCAATCTCATATGATAACCCATATCAAATAAAGAGCTCCCCATTCCAGATTGTCCACCTCTTAACATACGCATTATATTCGTAATATTATCACTAACTGTGATATAGTTATTTGTTATATCAGCTGCAGTAAGTTGGTGTTTTACATATTCACGTATAACGCCATCTGAATGAAATTCTTGATAGAATTGTAATGCATCATCTGTACGATCTTCAATTTGGTCTTCGTCTACATTAATTTCAATAACCGGAGCACCTAAAGCTCTTAAGCAATGATCTTGTAATGTACTTCTTGTAGTTGGTTTTGCCATATCATTTCCTCTTTATATAGTACTTATTTATATAAAAGCTAAGTTTCTTTAATGCAAATCGTGTAATTTAAAGAATTTTTCCATGCGAGCGAGGGTCTTGGCGTCAGGATTAGTATGATGATTCTTTTTATAAATCTCTTTTGCAGCAGTTACACTCCCCAAAGCTAACTGTACGAAGTTATAATCCTTTGATGTCTTACTATGAAGGTGAACAAATGCTAAAGCTGTCATTTGGTCTAAAGTTAATCTATCTAAATCTTCTTTATGTTTATAAGTTGCAGGATAAACTGTTCCACCACTTTGTTGGTCATGAAGTCTATAATTAAGATCTATTAACCATTCAGGCCTTCTCAACTTTGTACCATCAAATATTCCGTCACCATTATTATATCCACGTGGTTGCCAATCTCTTCTACCTAAAATAGAACGTGAATTAAATTGATTAATATGATATATATATCGTGTTACTGCAGTTTTTACACTAGGTTCCGTAAATTGTACATAACCATAAGCAGTATTGTCTTCATCACCAGTCTCGGCATTTTGTATCCAATCAGATTCTATACCTACTAATTCGTCCATGAACCATTTTACATTAGCTTCAAATGAATCATAATCAAATGCATTAACCATGTCAGCTGTTAAGCCATGAGTATATGCAACACCTCTTTGGTATCTTAATATTTCATCATAGACTAACATACTTGCTTGGTTCAAGAATGACCCTTGAACTTCTTTTAGATTGTCAACTTTGGGTTTATAATTAACTTGATATCCAGCATGGATTATATCGATATTAATAGGAGCTACTTCATTAATCGTAGCTTGCGTAGGTAATGTTATTAGTGTTATAGCCATAATTAAAAGGCCTACCTTATCTCTTCTTCCTAGTAGGCGCATTCCTTCTTTGATTAACATCCTTAGCATCAATGCCCATTTTAGCTGCATCACCATATTTTTTCATTGTCTTTAATAAACTAGCTTGGTTTCTCTTACGACGAGCAGCTGCACGGTCTTCGTCAACGACACCTTTTACATCTTTCCAATATATTGTAGCAAAGCTATCCATTAGTAATTAGCTCTTTTTACAACTTTAAATTTATCTTTCTTTTTTTTACCTGCGTTAGGTGCCATATCAACACCACTACCACTACCTGCTGCATTTGCTGCAGTCTCTGGAACAAAATTCTTATTAATCTTCTTCATTAATGCTTCATTCTCTTCATCACTATTTTTATTATATTCCAGCTTAGGGTATTTCTTAGCAAACTCTTCTTGTTTACGTTTCTCTTCCCTTTTAGCTTGAGCTTTTTCTCTACGAATTTGAGCTTCTTTATAACTTGTGGTACGTCTATCTACAAGAACACTTCCCTTTTGCTTTTCACCTTCTTTTCTACGAGTTGCAGCTTTAAAACCAAGTAAACGACCATCACAATCAACAGCTTCTTGAACTGATTCAAATGTGTCATCAATATAGTCTTGGTCATAATGACCCGGTTCACTCATCCAAGCTCTAATATTCTTTTCATCACCTGTAACTTTTGCTCGATATGCACCGTGGTCCCACACTGACTTTGTAATTTTTACTTTATGTTTCTTCATCAGCTTCATATGTTTCTTTTTATCTACCTCGTTATCATCATAATCTACGTCTACAGTCATTTTTGCTTCAGATACTGATTCTAAACTATGTCCCAAAGCTTTATCTACTGCAGCAAAGTATTTCTTTCTATCACCTGGTTTTAATTCAGTTACAGATTTTATTCCAAACTTTTTCATTACTGCTTCAATTCTTTTCCAATATTCTTTCTTATTTCCTTGTACCATTTTAACTTCACTAACTTCTTCATTAGCTGCTCTAAGAATATCCATAACATCTGGATTATCGGTCAATCCAGCTCTAATCTTTTCAATATCCATAAGAGCTCGTGCCATATTACCTGACCACTTTTTAGCAATCTTTATAACTTGACCACGTTGACCAGCATCCATTACAGGATATGATTTTCCAAAAAAACCTTCTCTAATTTCACTTAATCTTTTTAATCCACCAGCCTCAGCTTCAGTATCTTTAGTAACCGGCTGAGCTTTAGGCTTTTCCAAAGATTCTTCTACTCCAGAATAATTTCCTTTATCATCTGACTCATCTTCATCACTTTTAAAATCATCTGAGGATTCTAAAACTTCAGGATATAAATCTTCAATATCTTCAGGGTCCATTCCATAATCTTGGCCTAGTAAATAAGCTAAAATCTTTTGCTTATCACCTGAAATCATAGCACCATCACGATGAGGTTTAATTTTAACTTTATATTTAGTTGATGCAAATTTTACATCTTTAGCATCTCCATCCCAATTAATATCAAGCTCAGCTTTACCTCTACCACCTTTAAGCTTCTTGGCTTCTTTAACTGATTCACCTTTCTCTTTAGGCTCATTATCGCCGTCCCAACCTTTATCAATAGCATCAAAGAAATCTTTTTTCTTGCTACCTTCTAGTTCTGAGGGGGATGATACTCCAAATTTTTTAAGAAGAGAATTGAAGAATTTTTGGTAGGCTTCCTTGCCACCTGATGCTTCTCTAATTTGTTTAAGTGATTTCATATTTAGTCCTTTAAGTTAAAGTGTGTCTCCATCATTACTTGGAGTTTTGTTAATTCGATCATAATTTCGTTATACCTTTCGGTAGATGTTATTCTATATTCTGTATTTATCTTAACATCAGCGATAATATTTGCTTGAGTATTCGTTATTGACGACGCCCACCATACAGCAGCCATAGTCTGTGCAAATATAGCCATGAATAAAGCAACACCGCTATTCCTTACCCAATTCGGAATCCTTGTCGACCTATGTCTCCACGATTCTAATTCTTTTTCTTGTCTCTTTAACGCATTATGCATGCGTTCTAATCGCTTCTCAATATCGAGAAGTTCTGAATTAGCCATTAATATCTCCTCAATATCTTTATTTATACATATATTTATACATTACCAGTTTTCAATGTGAGGAATGTATTCAGCCATAGCATGATCAGAAAAGTTATCAACTTTACCTTGTTTTATACCACCCCACATACCTTTCATTCTATCATTAAACCTTTTCCAATTATTTGATTTACCACTGTCATCTATAGAACCATCATGTCTTATATACATTAATGTACCATCATGTCTATAACCCATAAGTCTTAAAGGTACTCTTGTTACTATATCATTATTATTTTGCCATCTATAATGACATATTTTTAATGATTTAACGTATGTTGGCCAACCAACACGTGGTGAACCGTATGTAAATAAGCATTCAACTTCAGGGAAGTCATAATTAAGAGCACATCTACTAGCCATAATAGTAGCCATTGCAGCACCTAAGCTATGTCCACAAAACCATAAAGGTTTCTTTACATTAATTATATCAACAGATACTTCAGGCCAAAGTTCATCTACTTCAGCTTTAAAGCCTCTATGAACTCGACTTACTGTTTCTGATTTGACTGGAAATGCTTTCAGATCTGCTTTGAGATCGTTAAATTCCGTAGGTTGTGTACCTCTACAAGCAACTACAACATCAGTCTTATTCTCAAACCTATATGCTTGAGCTCCACCTATATCATAAAATTTTGTTTTAGTAAAACCATATTCTTTTGCAACTTTCTTTACAGTAACTTCATCACCGTATGAATCTGCTGCAAGCTTAGCAAAAAGGAGGCTTTGCTCCTTTATATTCATTTCATTAATTGACATTACATAGCTCCCCAATCTTTATAAGCTTTCCATGCACCCCACGCTATAGCAGC
>Ga0257111_1000126_pt1 | contig 30673 bp, 34 predicted proteins | sample LP_taG_6_FD_191567 | JGI IMG/M metagenome (GOLD analysis project Ga0257111, IMG submission 191567) | Marine microbial communities from Northeast Subartic Pacific Ocean, Canada - LP_J_2015_P26_500m | ecosystem: Environmental > Aquatic > Marine > Oceanic | place: Canada: Northeast Subartic Pacific...
ATAAAAAGGAAAAATATTATGGCACAAAAATATGAACAAATAGACGTTGGAGAAAGAACCCATAAGGGTAAATCAAAGATTCGAGCTCTCAGGAGAGATGGTAAAATTCCGGGAGTATATTACTATCACGGAGAAGAAAATGTTAATCTAGAGATTGATAAGAAAAATTTATATCATGCACTGAGCACTGGCCAGCATGTATTTGAAGTTACCATGACTGGCGAGACCCAATATGTTATGATTAAAGCAATACAGTACCATCCAGTAACAGATGAAGTAATGCATGTTGATCTTATGCGCGTCAGGCGATCGGAGAAAATGACATTTACCATTCCAATCGTATTGCAAGGAGAGGCTATAGGTGTGCAGGAAGGCGGTGTTTTAAGTCAGATTTTAACAGCTATCGATATTAACTGCTTACCAACTAATGTACCGGAAAGTATTAATGTGGATATTTCTGATCTAGAATTAAACAGTACTATCTCTGTTATTGATATTACGGATATACCTGATGATGTAGAAATCGTTACAAGTAAAGAATCTACTGTTGCTACTATTACAGCACCGAAGGAAGAAGAAGAACCGGTTATTGAAGATGATGAAGAACTTGCTGAAGGTGAAGAACTTGCTGAAGGTGAAGAACTTGCTGAAGGTGAAGAAGGCACACAAGAAGAGAGCTCACAGCCATCTGGAGATAAAAAAGAAAAGTAATGATCGCTTTTATTGGACTTGGTAATCCCGGCAATGAATTTGTTGATACAAAGCATAATGCTGGCTATTGGGTAATTGATGAATTAGCCAGACGCTGGAAATGTAATTTCATGCCAGGGACTGGGGATTATGTATATGCTAAAAATACTGGTAAAGAAACTGTCTTAATGAAACCGACAACAGGAATGAATGCCAGCGGTATAGCGATAAAACATTTTTTGGGACTTTTTGAAATAAATTTAAAGGACCTTAATGTGTTTCTAGATGATGTAGACCTGCCATTAGGGCGGTTACGTATACGACCAAAAGGTGGAGATGGTTGCCACAGGGGACTAGAATCAATTATCTATCACATTGGCAATACTCATTTTCCCAGGGTCCGATTTGGAGTGGCCTCAACCGATCATAGGAGGCCTGCAGAACAATATGTACTTAAGCCATTTAGAAAACAAGATAGACCTTTGGCACAAGAAATGATCCAGGTAGCAGCAGATGCGGCAGAATCACTTTTATATGAAGGACTGGATAAAACAATGAACCAATATAATTCAAGTGAGAAGATTGAATCATGACTGATGTAAATACTTATTTATGGGCTGTTGTAAATACTGGTGTTCTGGCGTTGATCTATGCTGCTTGGAAAACTAATTGGATTAATAAACAGGACCAAGGAACAGAGCGAATGGTATTAATCGGTAAGAGTATTGCTGAAGGTGCAATGGCATTTTTGAAAGCTGAATATCGAATATTAGGAATATTTGTAGTTGTGGTAGCGATCCTACTGGGAATTGCAAATGCTGGAAGAACAGATTCTAGTGCATTGATCTCTTTATCATTTATAGCAGGTGCATTTGCTTCTGGATTAGCCGGGTTTCTGGGTATGAGAGTAGCTACAAAAGCAAACAATCGTACAACCCATGCCGCGCGAAGCAGCCTTGCCGCAGCCTTAAATGTGGCTTTCACTGGTGGTTCTGTAATGGGCTTAAGCGTTGTTGGTCTTGGATTAATAGGCCTGGGATCTTTATTTATTTTTTATCATAATATATTTGCTAATGACTATAATAAGGTAATAACTGTTATTTCTGGTTTCTCCTTGGGAGCTTCCTCAATTGCATTATTTGCTCGTGTTGGTGGTGGTATTTACACAAAGGCAGCTGATGTTGGTGCTGACCTGGTAGGAAAAGTAGAAGCTGGTATACCCGAAGATCATCCTTTGAATCCGGCAACTATCGCAGATAATGTTGGTGATAATGTTGGTGACGTTGCTGGAATGGGCGCTGATTTATTTGAATCATACGTGGGGTCCATAATTGGATCAATGGTGCTTGGTGCGAGTGTAGTTGTAATGGGTGGCTTTGATATTAGTTTTGTTATTTTACCATTATTGATTGCCGCTTCTGGAATTATAATGTCTATTGTGGGCACTTTCCTTGTTGTGGTCAAGGAAGGTGGAAATCCTCAAAAGGCATTAAATAAAGGCGAATTTGTTTCTTCATTTATTTTGATTGGAGTAATCTACTTTTTAATTCAAAATATTTTACCAGTGAATTTTACCCTTAATGGCTTATCCTACACGAATACGGGTGTATTTATTGCTACCATCATCGGTCTATTAGCAGGTCTTGGCATTGGGGTTATCACAGAGCACTATACGGGGACACATAATAGTCCCACTAATTCAATTGTTAAACAATCACTAACCGGACCTGCGACCAATATTATTGCTGGTCTGGGGGTAGGAATGCAGTCAACTGCAATACCTATAATAATAATTGCTGCAAGTATTATTGGCGCATACCAATTTGCAGGCTTATATGGAATAGCAATGGCAGCATTGGGCATGCTTGCGAATACTGGAATTCAATTAGCTGTGGATGCTTATGGACCAATAGTAGATAATGCCGGAGGTATCGCAGAAATGGCTGATTTGCCAAGTGAAGTACGTGAACGAACCGATAAATTGGATGCAGTAGGAAATACAACTGCGGCAATTGGCAAAGGTTTTGCTATCGGTTCTGCTGCTCTAACTGCATTGGCTTTATTCGCGGCATTTATGGTTCAGACTGGAATTAAAACGATCGATATATCTAATCCGATGGTTATGGCTGGATTATTTGTTGGCGGTATGTTGCCTTTCCTTTTTTCTTCAATGGCAATGGGTGCAGTAGGCCGGGCAGCTATGGCGATGATTGAAGAAGTACGTCGGCAGTTCAATGATATACCAGAATTATCGGCAGCACTTGCTGTTATGAATAAATATGGTGATGACGATGAATGGTCTGATGAGGATAGAGCCGTTTTTGATGCAGCTGATGGGAAAGCTGAATATAGTAAGTGTGTATCCATTTCAACGCAATCTGCTTTAAGGGAAATGATAGTTCCCGGGCTTTTAGCAGTATTAACTCCAGTTGTTGTTGGTTTCCTGTTTGGACCGGAAATATTAGGAGGATTACTTGCCGGAGTGACAGTGTCCGGTGTGTTAATGGCTATATTTCAGTCAAATGCTGGGGGTGCCTGGGATAATGCTAAAAAAATGGTTGAAGAAGGCGTGGAAGTAGCTGGTGAAGCCTATGGAAAGGGTTCTGATGTTCATAAAGCTACAGTAGTTGGAGATACAGTTGGTGACCCGTTTAAGGATACCTCTGGCCCATCCTTAAATATCTTAATTAAACTAATGTCGGTAGTATCACTTGTAATAGCACCATTGATTGCCTAGGAGAGGATAAAAATGAAATACTTTGAAACACTATATATAGTTAATCCAAACTTTGAACAAAGTCGTTTAGACACGATTATAAAAGATGTAGAAAAGAATGTTGGGAAGTTCAGTAACGTAATTGGTCATAATATTTGGGGGAAGAAACGGTTAGCATATCAAATTGATAATGAAAAATACGGCACTTTTATTTTAATGAATTTCGAAACAGAAGAGGGCTCTGGTATTGCCGGTTTTGAATCATACATGAAATTGAATATATCCGTTCTAAGAGCACAGACTATAAGATTAAAATCGCGTCCAACCGAAGCAGTTTTGGAAAAATCAATTCCATTAGATAATAAAGATAAATTTCAGCAATCGATTGAAGATGAGGGTAAGCCTGATAAGACGAGCGAAGATAGTTCAGAAAATGATGAAAGCGCAGAACCAGTTGAGGTGGAAAAAATTAAAGAATTAGATGAAGGTGAACCAATACCTGAATCGATAGATACTGATACCGAGCAAGAGTAATATAGAAAATATGGAGTAAGGAAATATTATGGCATTTGTTAGCAAAAGGAAATATTGTTATTTTAAAGAAAATAACATCACAGAAATCGACTATAAAGACGTGAAACTTCTGCGCCGGTTTGTTACTGAGCATGGTAAAATAATGCCGCGCAGGGTAACCGGTACTAGCTCGAAGATGCACCGTAAACTTGTCCGAGAAATTAAGCGTGCGCGAAACATTGCATTAATGCCATACGCCACTGTTGCAGGCGATTAATTATGTACGATCAAACTAAGGGATTTATATTATGGATGTAATTTTACTTCAAGAGGTTCAAACCTTGGGCACTGCAGGTGATATTGTAAAAGTAAAACCTGGTTATGCTCGGAATTATCTGTTTCCAAGAGGGTTTGCGCTGCGGTCGTCTAAACGGAACCGAGCTGTAGCCGAAGAAAAGAAACGCAATATAGAAATGAGTTCCAAGAGAATTGAACAAGAAAATATGTCTTTAGTAAACAAGATAAGTAAAATTGAATTAACGTTTGAGATGCAAGTTGGTGATGAGGAAAAAATGTTTGGCACTGTGACGACAAAGGATATCCAAACTGCCTTGGAAGAAAAAGGAATTTCTATAGATCGAAGTGCGCTAATGTTAGATGAATCTATTAAGGCCTTAGGTATATATCATATACCCGTCAACCTTGCAGGTGAACTCACTGCGGAAATCAAAATATACGTCATTAAAATTTAGTCTATAGTCTGTATTTATAAATAATCCCTCACGTTACTAGTTAATTTATTTAGCGAGGGTTTTTTTATTGCACCCTTATTATTGCCCCTCTATTTTTAACGGCCATGTATGCCGATATTGCATTTCCCATCTCTAGTTACCAGGTATTTACTTATCGAATACCATTAAAAATGCAAAATAGTGTCAAAATAGGTGTTCGTGTTAAGGCACCATTTCATAAACGTTCAGTAAATGGTGTAGTAGTAGGCGTCAGCGATACTACGGATTATAAAAGAAGAGTACGCTCTATAGATTCCTTAGTTGATAATGAGTTAGTGCTAGATAAGTATTTATGGAGTTTGTTGGAATGGGTAAGCGATTATTATTTAACTCCCTTGGGGCAGGTTGCGCAGACAGCTTTACCTGCAAAATTGTCATTGCAGTATAAACTGCCAAGTCGCATAGTGGTTTCTTTTCGAAAGGAACCAGACGTTGCATTAACTAATGCTCCAGTTCAAGAAAGAGTACTTAGGTATCTTCAGCAAAATAAAGGGCCTGTTACCCTAAGTGTTCTTAAAGATATTACTTTGAACCCATCATCTGTTTGTAAAGCGTTGCTAAATAAAGGTTTGATCACTTGGGATGAGCAGGATCTATTACCTGATGTTTCAGGATTAACTTTTTCACCAATTCATAAAAAAGTAGAATTCACAAAAGAACAAAAACTTGTTTTGGAGGATTTGCGTCAAGGACTGGAGAGTAAAAAGTTTATACCGTTTTTATTACATGGAGTAACCAGTAGTGGAAAAACTGAGATTTATATCGATATTGTTCGTCAAACCCTCAAAAGCGGTAGATCCGTTATTCTTTTATTACCAGAAATTGCACTTACCCCTCAGATTACAGGTCGTTTCCGAGCGGTATTTGGAGATACAGTGGCGCTGTGGCATTCGAAGTTAACCCACGCTACCCGCGCCTGGACATGGAAGAAGATTTGTGCTGGAGAATTCAGGGTAGTCATCGGTGCTCGTAGTGCAATTTTTACACCCTTAAAAAATCTTGGCCTTGTAGTGGTTGATGAAGAACAAGAACATTCGTATAAACAGGATTCCATTAATCCTAGATACCATGCGCGTGATGTAGCACTTATGCGTGGAAAAATACACAAGATACCGGTTTTACTGGCCAGCGCTACGCCCAGCTTGGAGAGTTACTATAACCATATTCAGTCCAAATTTAAGTATTTGTATTTAGCCAAACGGTACGGTGGCGCTAAATATCCGCAGGTTTCAATTGTGGATATGAATCAAGAAACGGAAGAATCTGGTAAGACAGGTCAGATATTATCTGGAATTTTACTGGATAAAATTGAGGAACGTCTGCAGAAAAAAGAACAAGTAATTCTTATGCAAAACCGCCGCGGGTTTTCCCCTATTATACGTTGTGATGATTGTGGAGTTTTGGATATGTGTCCTGATTGCAATGTCCCCATGGCTTATCATCGCACTGGCCCTGCATTAAAGTGTCATTTTTGCGGACACTGTATTGATAAACTTTCGGCTAATTGCGGAAGTTGTAATAGTACAAATATTCGAATGGTTGGTACTGGCACACAAAAAATTGAGACTATAATTGGAGAAACATTTCCAAATGCATCGATTGTACGGGTAGATATGGATACATCCAGTAATGTGACAGCGTTAACGAGTGCAATTAGCAGTTTTGGATCCGGAGATGTGGATATTCTCCTTGGGACCCAGATGATATCAAAAGGCTTGGATTTCGAAAATGCGACTTTAGTTGGAATAATTAATGCTGATACAGGGTTATTTTTGCCTGACTTTCGATCGGGGGAACGATTATTTCAGTTAATATACCAAACTGCTGGTCGAGCAGGGCGTCGCAAAAAACCAGGTGAAGTCGTTATTCAAACCTATAATTATGATAATCCTGTAATAAAATATGCTTCCAGATTAGATCTGAAAGCATATTATAATATTATCCTAAATGAACGTAATGATCTTAATTATCCACCATTTAGTTGGATGGCAAAACTAGAGCTCTCAGGAAGAAAAAAAAATAAGCTGCAAATAGTAGCTCAAAAAATACGTGATAATTTAAAAACCCCCTATACTGGTTTGGAAATCCTTGGCCCGGTTGATTGTTATTATGAACGTTTACAGAACAGATTCCGCATGCAGATCGTATTAAAATCCTATAAGACAGCAGATTCAAATGGCAGAAAACTTCATAATTATATTAAGAAAAATTTCCCCGATAGGAATTATTTATTTAATTCTGGGGTGAAAATAATTATTGATATAAATCCAGTTTCGTTATTATGAAGTTATTGAGTGTTATCAACATAATATTATTGATTTCAGTTAGAATTAATGCTACAGCTTATGAAGCGCTTAATACTTGGTATCATCCCCACTCACTTGCCATGGTGGGCTCAGGATCATCTCTTCATATAGCTGAAAGTGATCGCTTGAACCCGTCCTTAATGTTTAGTAATGAGCAGCTATTAACTATTGGCCGTGTTCAATATCCAGCGGATATTTCTTCACAAATGGTGCAGATAGTATTACCACATAATTATGGTACACTGGGCGGTACAATTCGGCATATAAGCTATGGTATATTTGAAGGATTTGATGAAAATGGGAACCCTACAGAAAATTATGCGGCAGGTGATAGCTGGGTTACTATCAGTGTTGCCAAGCGGTTATTTGCAGGTAAAGTACATTGGGGGGTCAGCACAGGTTTTCTTTTCAGCAATCTGGGAGAATATTCTTCAACAATTCTTACAGGTACAACAGGTGTTTCATTGAATTTGTCAAAATATAATATGCATACCGGACTGGCTATTCGAAATCTAGCAGTTTCAATAAAAGACTATTCAAGTGCTAAAATGCATTTTCCTGCAATACTCAATCTTTCCTTGGCAAAGGGACTGGCCTATTTACCATTAAAAATGGCTTTAGATATTGATTATGGATTATATAATCGATTGATGACTTTTCATTTGGGCGGAGTATTTGTTTTACCATACAATATGCAACTAAGGTTTGGTACTTCTAGCCGACGGATTGACCAACTATCCCAGATCAATCTAATAAGGGATTTTTTCACAGATACTGGTTTGGGCATAACCATAACCAATCATCAATACAACATTGATATTGGTACCTACATTTATGGTACAGGAGGGGCTGTTATAGCTATTGGTCTAGGACTAAGGTTGTAATTAAGTATATTTTATTTAAATTATTTTGTAGTTTGCATTGTTAAGAGGCAAAATGATGTGTAGATGTAATGTTATATTATTTTGGTTGGTTATGGGATTTTTTTTCACTGGCTGTGAAAAAGATTCTCCAGCAAGCATCGAAGAAGAAACACAAGAATTCACAGGTCGTAGTTCCTGGAAGATTATTCAACAAGATATCCTAGATCAGAGTTGTACAGGATGTCATTCGGTCGGCACATCCTTTGCAGAGCAGTCGGATCTCATTTTGACTGCTGATGTGGCTTATTCGCAGTTGATAGATCGTGTTCCTCACAATCAAATAGCGATAGATGATGGTTTGGAACTGGTTGGGACCGAAGGATTATCCAGTTTATATAAAAGTTATTTATGGGAAAAAATTAATGCACCTGACAAAGATCATTTCTATGCCGATCATCCTTTTTATGGGGCAATTATGCCTCTGGGACTTGATTTTTTAACCAATGGTCAATTAGAATTTATCCGACAATGGATAGTAGCTGGTGCCCCTAATTCAGGTGTGGTTGCTGATTCTACTATTCTGCAGGACACGGTACGCTATGAAGATTTTTTGTTTGAACCTCTAGCGCTCCCAGAAAGTGGCGTTCAGTATCATATTGAACCTTTTGAAGTGCCACCAGATAGCGAAGTAGAGTTTTTTATGAGGACAACTGGAGATACTAGTGGTCCAGTTTATATCAGCCGTTATGAACTTATGATGCGGCCTAATAGCCACCATTATATATTATATGGATTTTCCAATTCCACACCAGCTGCAATTCTACCGCCTGAAGGATTAATCCGTCCGATAAGAGATGACAATGGAGACTACATACTTAGTACATTCCTTACCATGCAATACCATGTTTTTGGATTAGGGACCCAATGGCGCAGGCTTGATTATAGTCTTCCTCCTGGCGTAGCACTGTACTACCCCAATGTGCACGGTTTTGATCATAATCCCCATTATTTTAATTATTCAGATACAACAATAATTGGTGAAGTATATGTTAATGTTCATATGGTTGATCCATCTGAGGTTGAACGCATTGCACACATATTACAAATTGGAGATAATAGCTTCTATTTACCAGAAGGTCAGGTGACGACTCTTGTAGAGGAGCAGTATTTTGATCAGACATTATATGTGTTTGAACTCTTTAGCCATGCCCATGAATTAAATACGGAGTTTGCTATAGAAATTGCTGGTGGTGAAAGAGATGGCGAGCTCGTATATATATCCTACGATTGGCAACATCCACCGGTTCTAGAGCTGGACCCACCTTTAGTAATTAATCCAGGCGAAGGATTTCGATTAATTGCAACCTATGATAACTGGCGCGATTATGGTGTTTCCTTTGGCTTTTTGAGCACGGATGAGATGATGCTTCTGTTTGGCAAATACTACACTGATTAAGGTGTAATTTTATTTAATATTTTACCATAATTAGTTTTTTATCAGAATTAATTATAAGAATGCGCTACAGCATTTTAATTTTCACTTTTTACTTATTAAATCCTTTCTCTAGTATAAAGGCTAACAATAACTATCCTATCGTACTCATCCATGGGTTTATAGGTTGGGGACCAGAAGAAATGGGTGGTTATAATTACTGGGGTGGAAATTATGACTATGTTGAATACTTAGATTCGCTTGGTTACGAGGTCTATAATGTTTCCGTTGGTCCCATATCATCTAACTGGGATTGCGCTGTTGAGGCATATTATAAAATTAAAGGCGGCCAGGTAGATTATGGTAAAAGACATTCAACGCAATATGGAATCATACAAAAACCTTCTAGTAAAAAGTGGCCAGGATTATACCCGGAATGGGACGCAGATCACCCAATTCACATTATTGGTCACAGTATGGGTGGACAAACTGCGAGAAGACTACAGTATCTTCTTGAAACAGAAATATACGTGGATTCTGCTCGAATAATTCCAGAATCAAGTGACCTGCTTGGGCAAAATCATCAGAATTGGATCAGATCAATTACAACAATGTCATCTCCGCATAATGGTACCACTCTCTCGGATATTATTACAAAATCCGTACCGTTTTTACAGGACTTTATTGGGCTAGCAGCTGTTATTGGTAACCGGTTTTACAGCTTTGATCTGGAACAATGGGGATTCAAGAAAAACAGTGAGGAATCATTATCTCGTTATTTTACTCGCATTAGAAACCATCCTGCTTGGGCAACAAATAATTTTTCTTCGTGGGATATGAGCCTCGAAGGGGCAAGACAGTTAAATACAGTAGCCGTCGCTAATAAAAATATATTTTATTTTTCTTTTGCTACATCAAATACGCACCTTGCTCCCTTAAGTGGAAAACATGTACCTAATCATGATATGAGTTTAATACTTAGGCCTAACGCTCGTGCAATGGGTAAACAAATTGACTATTGGGCGGATAGCACAAGCACTGATTCTACATGGTTTGAGAATGATGGTATTGTTAATACTATCAGTATGATAGGCCCAACAACAGGATTAAATGGATCGGATCCAATCATAGAATACCAAGTAAATAAAGTATTTGTACCAGGATCATGGTATTACATGGGAAAATTAACCATGGACCACAGAACATTAATGGGGCACGGTGAAATTTCTAATGAGGTACTTAATAATATTCTACTACTATTCAAAGAGCATGCAGATAGATTGTATGCTCTGCCGCCTATTATAAATATTTATTAACCTAATATATTATATATTGATAAAATAATCACATTTTCGTTTGATACGTAAATATATAGTTGTATTATACAATAATGGAATTTGGCGAATTGCTCAAGGCTTTCCTCCTTGACCTTCAATCATTATTCCGTTTTCAGGTAAGAAATCCTGATCTAACCCTTCCACAGATATTACTTTTATCAACGATCTCGGACGAAGGCACCGATATGTCTTCTCTTTCAAAACAAATGGGTGTGGATAATAGTACTATGACCAGATTAATCGATGTTTTTATTCGTAATGGGTGGGCAATAAAATATAAAGATAAAACAGATGGCAGAGTCGTCATGGTTGAAATAACAAAGGAAGGAGAAGTGCTTCAGGGTAAAATTGACAAGAAAATCGATCAATTTGGAAATGAGATCTACAATTCTATATCACCGGATGATAGAGAAGAAGTGAAGGAAATCCTTACAGCATTTCACTGGGTCTTATCAAAAAATCTTTTACGAAGTAAGTAAATTGTATAATACAAATAACAACTATTTCTCAAATAGTCTCCTATGCTGGTATGATTCAAATAGCAGGGATTTACCATGGAGGGAAACTAACGATTTGTATAAGATTTGGATATCAGAGGTTATGCTTCAGCAAACCAGAGTTAATACTGTAGTTCCTTATTATTTACGGTGGGTAGAAAAATATAAATCCATAAAATCTGTTGCTAAAGCCGATGAATTAAAACTCCTAAAGTTATGGGAAGGCCTTGGGTATTATTCAAGATGTCGAAATTTTCAACAGGCTTGTAAAATAATAGTTAATGATTATGATGGTGAGATCCCTTCAGACTATCAAAAATTTCGAGCGTTACCAGGAGTGGGGGATTATACTGCATCTGCAGTTTTCTCAATAGGACTCAAACAGACCTATGCAGCTACTGATGGAAATGTTACAAGAGTTATGTCTAGAGTATTAAGAATAAAAAATATTACTAATCGCAACAAAAAACGTATTAATAACACTCTAATCAAATGGATGGATCGAGAACGGCCGGGCGATATAAATCAGGCATTGATGGATCTAGCAAATAAGATCTGTCGTGTTAACCATGCACAATGTAGTATCTGTCCAATTGATGAAATATGTATGGCTAATAAAATGTCTATTCCAGAGTCATATCCGGCAAGGGTGAAAAAAAAGATTATACCGCATAAAGAGATTGTTGCTGGTATCATTTGGCAGAGGGATAAATTTCTCATTACCAAGCGAACAGAAAACGCATTACTTGGTGGATTATGGGAATTACCTGGTGGGGAGATTGTGTCTAGTGAAACACCAATTGGATCATTAAGGCGTCAAATTAAAAAAGAATGGGACATTGATATTAATATAAAAAAGAAGGTAGGGTGTGTTAAACATGCTTATTCGCACTTCAAAATAACGCTAACACTCTATCAATGCCAGACCAAGGAATCTGTTAAAAGTATGAACAAGGAATACAGATGGATTACACCTGAAGAGATAAAATATTTTCCATTTCCAAAATCAAATCATAAACTTTTCAATGTACTTAATAGTGATGACTGGAATGTATAAAACAATAGTATCAATTATTCTTTGGCCGATCTTTATGATCATGTTTGTGCTAGGCGTGGCGGGGTATTTCATTCTCACAACCTTTATTTCCTTGCAAAAGGCGCACTCATATATGAAATGGTTCTGTAGAATTTGCCTTTTTTCTGCAGGACAAATATTACGTATTGAGGGTAGTATCCCTGAGAAAGAGAAACAACCTTACATATATATGTTTAACCATGAATCCATGTTTGATCATTTTATGATCGTCGCAGCTACAAGTCATTATCTTACCGGAGTTGCCGCAGAAGATCAATATTCATACCCGGTGTATGGTGCAGGATTAAGACGCTATAAAGCCATTCCTATCAAACGTGATAAATTAAAGGCTGCGATTCACAGTCTTGATGAGGCTGAATCGGTGATCAAGGATGGCACTTCATTATTAATAGCCCCTGAAGGGACTCGAACAATTACGGGGAAAATGGGAACATTCAAAAAAGGGCCTTTCCATTTAGCAAAAAATACAAGGGCAACAATTATACCTGTGGCATTGATTGATGCCTGGAGAGCCAAGTCAAAGACAGACTGGCGATTGCAGCCTGGTGTAATTACCGTCAGGTTTGGTGATCCTGTATTAGCCATAGATTATGAACACTTAACATTGCAGGAACTAAGTGACCATATCAGGAACCAATTAACACATTTAATTTCAAAAAAGTAGAGGTATCAATAATGATAGAATTATTTCAGATTGAGATAAATCTTTTAAACATAGTGCAATCATTTATCGGTTTATTTCTGTCAATTGCTCTGCTGCAATCTGGTTCCGATAAAATAATCGACCGTAAGGGGAACCTTGAATGGCTGAGTAGTCACTTTTCTAATTCACCATTACGTGGATTAGTACCTTTATTACTAAATGTAGTTACTGTCCTTGAAATATTTGCTGGGGGCTGTACTTTAATCGGATCGTTTTTGAATCTTGTAAATGGTAACAATATGTTACTCACTATTGGATTGCTAATTGCTTCATTGAATTTTTTAGCACTTTTTGTTGGACAGCGTATAGCCAAGGATTATGAAGGTGCTGCAGTGCTCGTTAATTATTTTGTTTTGAATATTCTTGGATTATTATCATTGGCTCATTAATCCCGATCTGGTGATTTCCTTCGCAAGACAAATTGAGGTGTAATATTATCATTGAGGTATCTAATCATTGAAAGATCATTACCTTTTAAGTAAGGAAGTAATTTTTTTAAATCACGGTTCATTTGGTGCTTGTCCAAAACCAGTATTTAAAGATTACCAACACTGGCAGACCTTATTGGAAAAACAACCAGTACAATTTATGGCCCATGATATTTATAAATATCTTCAGCAGGCTAGGGACGAACTAGGATCCTATGTTGGCTGTAAGGGGGATGATTTATTTTTTGTTCCAAATCCAACTACCGCAATTAATACTGTTATTCGCAGTTTGAATTTAGAACCCGGATTTGAAGTGTTGTCTTCGGATCATGAATATGGTTCATTAATTAGAGCTTGGGAATGGTTTTCAGAAGAAAAAGGTTATTTATTTGTCCAAAAAAACCTTCCGGTCCCTATGACATCCCATCAGGACTTTGTTGATAATTTTTGGGAAGGAGTAACAACAAAAACAAAAATTATTTTTTTAAGTCATATAACAAGTTCTACAGGGTTGATATTTCCCATTAAAGAGATCTGTAAAAGAGCAAGGTCAGAAGGGATTATAACGATTATAGATGGAGCTCATGTCCCAGGTCATATCAAATTGAATATTGAAACAATCAATCCAGATATTTATACAGGTGCTTGCCATAAATGGCTAAGTGCACCAAAAGGATCAACATTTCTTTATGTGCAAAGAGAATTGCAGGAATTCATCAGCCCACTTATAGTGAGCTGGGGGAATGATGTTGATCCATCACCAATTCAATTCATCAATGAAAATCAATATCAGGGTACCCGGGATCCAAGTGCATTTTTAGCCGTACCAGCCGCCATAAAGTTTCAACATGATAATGACTGGGAATCTGTACAATTGAGATGTAGAAACCTCACCAGACAAACACGTGATCACTTGTATATGATAATTAAAACAGAACCTATCTGCCCGAATACTGAGGAATGGTTGGCACAAATGGCGAGTATTGAAATACCAATTAACGATACATTATCTTTTAAAAATAGACTGCTGTCAGATTACAATATTGAAATTCCGATATTTGAATGGAAAGACAGAAATTTGCTACGTTTATCCTTTAATGCCTATAATGATGAAAAAGACGCGGACATATTAATTGACGCAATTAGGGAACTTTTATAAGCCTGTACAAAAAATATTATAGATTAATACTATATACCAACTTGCGCTAATGCATTTTGCCAATGCTTTAGTTTCTTTGCTCTGGTCACCTTTTTCATTCTTGGCTCGAAGATTTCATCGCACTCCGCGCCTACAGATAAGTAGTGTCCTGTATTCTTCTTGTAAAGTAATTGCAATACACCTACGGCGGTCCGGTCTTTCAAAGAAATATGTCCAACAGTGATCATGAGCATATCTGCGATGAATTGTAGCAACGGTGCTCTGGCGCCTCCTCCGCTTGCGGTGAGCATGTCAGGTAGTGCATCCTTTAGATCCATTTGATTAATTATATCGTGTACCAAAAATCCAATTGATTCCATTGCGGCTCGAATGATTTCATTATTATTTGCATTCTCAAGGCCTATTTTTACCGTACCTAACTCACTTTTCCAATATGGTGCTGCTATGCCTGTAAAACCTGGGATAAAAATACCATTTGTGCTTTCATCTATACACCGTTCATGCCAAACCATGTCTTTATGATCAATATTTAATTCTTTTTCCAGCCAGTAAAATAGAGAATTACATGCATTAATAGTGCCCTCCAACATGAAAATCATCTTTTCTTGATCTGAATTAAGAACACTGCTTAATAGATTTGGAACAATAACCGGATTTTTACCTGTATTAACACAGACCGATCCTGAGGTACCAAAGTTGAGTGCAATACTACCTGAATCCCAGCCTCCTTGCCCCAAAAGTGCTGCTTGTTGATCGCCAATAACCACATTTAATGGAATAGACATACCATCAAGTGTCATTTTTCCAAATGACTGAACGTTATTGCATAGAGGGAATAATGATTTATTTGGAAAATGGAAGAGCTTGCAAAGAGTACTACTCCATTTGAGATTGTTCAAATCAAGCAATTGAGTTCTGCAAGCAATAGTATAATCTATAACTAGCGTATTTGTTAGGTAGTGTGTAAGAAATGTGCTCAGTGGTCCGAAACATGTTTTCTGAGTTAGGACTGATTTCTTAAGAATTGGGTCATTTTTAGTAAAATGTAAAAATTTTGCACCTCCAAAGTGTGGACTAAAAGGTGTACCCGTAATATTAAATATTCTATCAGATTCATTTGCCAGATCTGCAACAATATCCTGTGAACGATTGTCCTGCCAACTGATAGCTGCTGTCAAAGGGTTTTTAGTACGCTTATCCCAGAAAAGGAATGTAGAACGCTGGACCGCTAATCCTGCTGAAGATATATATCCCCCTACCTGTTGCGAAAAGTTAAGGGCCTTTTTAGTAAGTTCTATACACGCACGAGCGATTTCTAGAGCGTCTGATTGCACTTGATGATCTGCCGGATATTCAAGTGAATGTTTAATACGATCCTTGAACGGAATATCTAAGTTTTCATCGAAAAGAAATGCTTTTGTTGAAGAAGTGCCCTGATCTAATACAAGATAATAGCTTGGGCTAGAGCTTTTTAACAAATTTAGTCGGCTACAATGGTATTGTAAGTCTCTTCGAATTCCGCGGTTGGTAACATGCGAATAGCATCCCATGTGAGCTTTGTACATACGCGAGCGCATATTTGACATCCAATGCACTCATCAAAACGCACTTGTACTGGCGGAATTGGAATGCCATAATTTTCCATTGCCACTGGTTCAATACAATCGACAGGACAAAAAGGTACGCACACCTGACAACCCGTGCAGTTGTCTTCATCTACAACTGCAATCAATTTTGGTTTTTTCTTTTTAAAATTGACTTTTTCTGCGGGCTCTGGAACTGTTTTGTAATGTTCGTATTTGTAAGAGTCTGCCATTATTATTTTCCTGAAAGATCGTGAAATTATAACCTTAGTTCAGATTAGGCAATATATTACCCAAAACCGTTTCTTCATTGGAATAAATGCGTCTAAATTCCAGCCTTTGGAATTGAATAATATTATTTTCTTCACTTAAATCAATAGGAGACTTTAATGACTTATATTATTGCTGAACCGTGTGTTGGAACCTGCGATACAGCCTGTGTAGAAGTATGCCCAGTTGATTGTATCCATGGACCAGAAGATAAAACTGGGGCTGGTGCTGAGGCGAAAGCAGATGGATTTGACCCCGAGGGGAAACAACTATATATAGACCCAGAGGAATGTATTGATTGTGGTGCTTGCGAACCGGAATGCCCAGTAGAAGCAATATTTGAAGAAAGTGAAGTCCCTGAGGAATGGAGTAAATACACAAAAATCAATTACGAATGGTTTGGGCAAGAATTCCCTGGTTAAACCATATTATAAATATTTAATCCTGCGGCTGTTGATATAGACAGCCGTTTTTTCTCCTATTAATAAAGTATGAAAAAATCTGAAGTTTTAACACTCTTGCAAGCAATACAATATCCTGGATTCAGCCGCGATATTGTATCCTTTGGTATGGTAAAAAATGTAGATGTTAGTAAAGATACGGTAGCAATTGAACTAGCGATAAAAACCAATAATGATGAAAAAAAGCAGACAGTAGTTGGTGAAATTAAGAATAAATTATCGAAATATTTTAAACAAGTCGATATTAAGATTATAGATGATGGGCCCCATCAGGGACCAACCACACCATCCGCACAGTCTCCAGTTCAACAGAAAATTAATCTGGATCATATTAAAAATGTGATTGCAGTAGCGTCAGGAAAGGGAGGAGTCGGAAAATCAACTGTGGCTGCAAATATAGCTTTAGCATTGAAAGAAAAGAAATACACTGTGGGATTACTTGACCTAGATATTTATGGTCCTTCATTGCCGATAATACTTGGATTCAATGAAAGTCCAAAAATGACACAAGATCGTAAAATAGTCCCTTTTGATCATTACGGTTTGAAAGTAATGAGTTTTGGATTCCTTAGTGGAAATGAAACACCTGTCATTTGGCGAGGACCACTGGTAAGTCGCATGACCGAACAATTTTTTAATGACGTTACCTGGGGCAACTTGGATTTTCTCATACTTGATCTCCCACCTGGGACAGGTGATATACAATTGACCCTAACCCAAAAACTTCGTATGGCTGGTGCAGTAATAGTCACTACACCTCAGGATATTGCTTTAGCGGATGTACGTAAGGGTGCCGATATGTTTCGTAAAGTGCAAACTCCTATTCTTGGTGTTGTTGAAAACATGTCTGGATTACAATTGGAAGGAATGGTAAAAACTGCGGGCGGGATTGCCCAAAAGAACTTAAGGATGGTCTTTCAAGGTATAGATCAAGAAGTAAACACTGACGAAGAAGGGAATTTTTCTTTCCCGATCAATTTATTCAAATCAGGTGGTGGTGCAGAAGAAAGTGAACGGCTTGGTGTGCCATTGCTTGGTAAAATACCTATATCAATGGAAGTAATGTCTGCTACGGACGGAGGCAAGCCTATAATCTTAAGTAATCCACAATCAACTGTCTCTGAAATATTTAGGGACATTACGGAAAATATTATTTCCCAATTAGTAAATTAAATATTGAATAAGTAATGTCAGCATATCTTTCCGAGATATTGGCTCTTACTTTTACGGGGTTTTCTGCTGTTTATCCACTATTACTTTGGCTCACGCCACGTACGTTAATTGACGGTGGTTTTTATCGGTTTAATCAAGGAATGGTATCAATAGTAGGCACCCTTGGTTTAGTATTTTTTTATCTTTCAGATGCAGGCAAAGCACCTTGGGCTGTTGGAGCAATATGGATAGTTATTCAACTTTTTGTCACAGCCATTTACTGGGATTCAAAACGTATCAATAATTTTGTAATATCTATTCCATCAATTTTAGGCATTATATTTCTGGTAATTATGAGTGTTGCGCTCATTCCCTACAATATTAATATCATTAATCATTTAATAATCATAATTGGACATACTGTTTTAGCAGCAGTGTTATTTGCAATGATTCTTGGTCACTGGTATCTGAATGTTGTCCAGCTTCCCATTCGCCTACTCCGCAACAGTGTAATATTATTATGGATATTATTAGGTATACGCGCAATTTGGAATTGTTATGGTCTTTTAATTTTTGAGGTAGAGGATAGTTATGGAATTGTGCAGTCATTAGGCAGTTTTTTATGGACATATGATGGCTTTTTATTATCTATTGCTATATTTTTTGGTGTACTAGTACCATTTGTGTTAAATGGTTTTATTTGGCGCACAATCATAATACAATCTACCCAAAGCGCAACAGGCCTTCTATATGTATCAGTTGTAGCGGTTATTTTTGGAGATCTATTTTATAAAAATTATACATTTCAATTTGGGTTAATCCTTTGATAGATCCTTATTTCTTTTGTGAGCTTTGTGAAACCAAGCATTCACTGGTAGACGTAATTGAATGTAAACATGGTGAAGACCAATTGGCTTGGGGTAATTATAATGAATTCAATAAATGTCCAGCATGTAGTGGATCGCATTTTTACCGGCAAAAGGACTTTAACAGATTATTGGGATGTGGAATAATAATTTTTGGAATTTTACTAGTTCCTATTACCTATGGTATTAGTCTGGCAATTGTAGCTTTAGTAGATTGGTTTTTATATAATCGTGTTCCAGATACTATTGTCTGTTACAAGTGTAAGGGAGAATTCTTCGGTATAAATTTGATCCCGAAAAGCATCACTTCTTTTGATCATCATATTGCCGAATTATATGAGGAACCATCTTAATCAAAGGACGTTAGGTCTGTACTAATTATAAAAAGACAATTTATTGAATAAAGGATTACTGAGGAGGTAACTTTGCCCGCGTTTTTTCGTGCGATCTTAGAATAACCAATGCCTATAAAGGATATAGAAGATAGTATTATCAATAAGAATAATATACCAAAGCATATTGCTATTATAATGGATGGTAATGGGCGTTGGGCAAAAGCGCATTCTTTACCGCGAATAGCAGGTCATAAAGAAGGCATTGATTCAGTACGCGCCATAACGAAAAAATGTGGCGATATTGGTGTCAAACATTTATCATTATATACTTTCTCTTCTGAAAATTGGAGTCGACCAATAAAAGAAGTTAAAGCTCTAATGGGGCTTTTACTTTTGACTATTAGGCGCGAAATAAAAGATCTTAACAAAAATAATGTTCGTCTAACTACCATTGGTAATATGGGTGATTTACCTGATGATGCAAGAAAGGGAATGGAAGAAGGCTTAAAAATAACAGAGAACAATTCAGGGTTAAATTTAATCCTTGCGCTAAGTTACGGAGGGCGGCAAGAGATTTTAAAAATGGTACAATCAATTGCAAGAAAAGCCGTAAATGGAGAAATTGAACCAGAGAAACTTAGTGAGGGTGATATTGTAAACGAACTTGATACAGCTAAAATACCAGATCCTGACTTATTAATTCGTACAGGCGGCGATCATAGAATTAGCAATTTTCTACTTTGGCAAATTGCTTACTCAGAAATTTATGTAACGGATACCTATTGGCCAGAATTCAAAGAAAAGGAATTATTGGACGCCGTAGCAGATTTTCAGGATCGTGAGCGACGTTTTGGTCGTATTAGCGAACAATTGGATAAAACATGACTAACAGAATTTTACTAGTTTATTTTATAATGCTAAGCAGTGTGATTCAAATCAGTGCCCAACAAGAAGTAAAATTGCTTGGTGTGGAAATTGATGGAAACAAACTTGCTTCAGAGACTATGATTCGCTATACAGCTGGACTCCGCCAGAATGAAGTGATTAACGTTGCAGATTTCTCAAGAGCAGTTAAGCGACTTTGGCAATTAGGCTTGTTTGACGATGTTCAGATTAAAATTGATAAGGAAACATCCGATGGTTTTTTCATAACAATCCAAGTTCAAGAAACACCAATTCTAGGCACTGTACATTATAAGGGTAATAAAAAACTGAAGGATAAACAGCTTCAGGATGAATTAGAGTTTTATACGGGCCAGCGGATAAAACCTCACGTGCTTGTTGAGTCGATCACTAAACTAAAAGATTTTTATGCAGATGACGGCTTCATGCTTGCTGAAGTTGAGGCTACGTTGGTTGATCCAGGAGTTAAAATTGATGACCAAAAATCTGATAAGGATAAACAAAAACAGGAGCTTACGAAAGACATCCTATTTACTATTGCAGAAAATGATAAGGTAAAGATTAATAAAATACGCTTCCAAGGTAATGAATCTTATTCTGATTTCCGTTTACGCCGCGTACTTAAAGAAACGAAACAGCAAAGATGGTATTTATTTTGGCGGTCTTACTTTGATGGAAAGAAATTTGATGAGGATAAACTGGCTTTAGAGACGTTTTACCGCAATAACGGCTACCGAGATTTTACCATTCTGTCGGATACGACTGCAGTTAATGATGGACAGAAACGTATGGATATAATTATTGGTGTAATTGAAGGTCCCCGCTATCGCTACAGAAATTTTTCCTGGGATGGTAATACATTATTTAATAATGAAATATTAAATAGAGCCCTCAACCTGAAACGCGGTGATTATTTTAATGAAGAAGAGTTTAACGTAGCTGTCTATAATAATATGCAAGGATTGTATATGGATCGAGGTTACATATACAGCCGTGTTGACCCACAATTTACTCCTGTTGGTGAAGATTCATTAGATATTCATTTCCCAATAGTAGAAAACCATCAGGTAAATGTGCGCAATATTTATATTACGGGCAATGATCACACCCGTGAAAATGTTATCCGCAGGGAATTAAGCATATTCCCGGGAGATATTTTCAACCGAGAAATGTTAATCCGTAGCCAAAGAAATTTATTGCGTTTGAATTATTTCTCTAATGTAATACCGGATATGGCGCCTGTTGACGAAGATGAAGTTGATTTAGATATTGCAGTGGAAGAAAAATCAGCAGATCGTGCCAATGCGAATATTGGTTACAGTGGTGTATATGGTTTATCAGGCGGTGTTGGAATAGAATTCGCCAATTTTCGAGGTTTGGGTCAACAATTCACGATCAGTTATAATATAGGTTCTAAGTATAATTTTTATTCTTCTCAACCGACTTCTCAATTCAAGAGTTTTAGTATAAGCTTTGTGGATCCTATGATATTTGACACGCCAAATCGGGTAGGTTTTTCATTCTATTCTAGATATCAAGGTCAGGGTACAAGCTATTATTTCCCCCTTGACATGAGATTGCTCGGTGGTTCGGTACAATGGGGCAGAAGATTTAAATGGCCGGATGACTATTTTCGCGGTTATTGGGTGATGAGAACGATGAAAAAAACATATGAAGGCACCGCCGAAGAACTGGATCAATATGTTAAAGGATTAAACACAACCATTGGTAATAGTATCACGCAGGTTTTGACCAGGGATAGTCGTGATCACCACGAGTTTCCAACTCGTGGATCAAAGTTTAACTGGGAATCAACTTTATCTGGTAATGTATTTGGTGGTAATGAGGACTTTTTTAAACATGTATTGAATTTCGAATGGTTTTCGCCTACATTCTGGAAATTCGTATTGACGAGTTCCTTCAAAATTGGTGTAATCCAGCCGCTAAAAAATTTAGACAACGAACGAACATTAATCCCCTTCGATGAAAAATTTATAATGGGTGGCAATGGAATGCCTTACGGGAATATGCTTAGAGGATATCCAGATAATTCTATTAGTCCAGGACCTATGGGTGGTAATGCCTTATTGCGATCCGTTACGGAATTTCGTATTCCGATTTCAGAAAATCCTGTAATTTATGGTTTGTTGTTCGCGGAAATGGGCAATGTGTGGAATACGATAAACATGACGGAATCATTTAATATTCCGCGGGAGGGATCATTTACATTGAAAAGATCTGCAGGAATTGGCATAAGATTTTATATGCCTATGATGGGTGTATTGGGATTTGATATGGGCTATGGATTTGATGTGATTAATAATACTGGTGAAAAACCAGGCTGGAATTATACCATCATATTTGGTAATGTATTTTAGTGACAATTAATAAGAGAGGTATCAAAATGCGAAAATTATTATTTGGGTTAATAGTTCTAATGGTAACTACCCCTAATATTTTCTCACAAAGTAAGATCGGTTTTGTACAATCTGATCGTATTCGAGCTGAATTTGAGGAATTCAAGGATGCTGAATCGCAGTTACAGATGGAATTCCGAAAAGTACAATTTGAATATCAAACAATGCTTATGAGTTTAGACAGTATGAAAAAATCGTATGAAACTCAGCGTCTCATGAGTTCGCCGGAGTGGCGTCGAGAAAAAGAGCAGGAAATGGCGGGGCGAGAACAAACAATTCAGGCATTCCAGGCACAAAAAGTAGGGCCGGAGGGTGAACTTTATAAAAAACAAGCTCAGATGGAATTTGAGATTTTAAGCAAAGTGAAACGCGCAGTCGATAAAGTAGCAGCCATTAAAGAATATGATTTTATTATTGATGGATCAGTTTCACTTCTTTTTGGTAACCCTACGTATGATCTGACTGATGATGTTCTTTATGAATTAAGAAAATATAGCCTGCCTGAAGAAAACTAAAATTACTAGCAGGTTTGACAACATTATCAAAACTTGCCGATCTTGTCAAAGGGGAAATTGTTGGTGATCCAACTATGGTGATAACCGGTGTATCAGAAATTCAAAATGGACGTGAGTCCACAATAACATTTTTAGGCAATTTAAAATATAAGAAATACTTGCCAACTACTGGTGCATCTGCTGTAGTTGTTCCTGAAGCATCTTTACTAGATAATAAACCTGGTATTGTCCACCATAACCCACAATTAGCTATTGCTAAAATCCTTGGCGAGTTTACACCCAAACTGCGATACACGAGTGGTGTTAATGAAACTGCCTATGTTGATTCAAAAGCTAAGATTGGTAAAAATGTAACCATTGGGCCATTTTCTGTTATTGAAGCTGGAGTTATAATCGGGGACGATTCGAATATTGGTTCGCACACAGTAATTGACCAGAAAACTAGTGTTGGCAAAAATTGTAAGATCTTTTCAAATATACATATTTACCATGGCACCAATATCGGTGATAATGCCATCATTCACAGCGGTACAGTTATTGGCAGTGATGGTTTTGGTTTTGTCACAGATCAAGATATAAATCATAAAATACCTCAGAATGGTTATGTGATCATTGGAAATGATGTTGAGATCGGGGCTAATTGTGCTATTGATCGGGGTACCATAGGAGATACTATAATAGAAGATCAGTGTAAATTAGATAATCATGTGCATTTGGCGCATAATGTTCGCTTGGGTAAGGGGTGTTTATTAACCGCGGCAGTAACAATTGCTGGTAGCGTAGAGGTTGGAGAATTTTGTATATTTGCAGGACATGTTGGTGTTGCTCCTCACGTGAAAATTGGTGCACGGTCTGTGCTAGCGGCAAAAACTGGTGTTTCAAAATCACTAACGGGAGGTAAAGTGTACGCAGGAATGCCAGCTCGGGAAATAAGAGAACAACATAAGCGAGAAGCTGTATATTTAGAGGTAGTCAGAATACAAAAAATACTAAAAAAACTCGAAAATAATGACTAATACAAACCGTAAACAAAGAACCATTAGTGCACCTGTATCATGCACTGGCATTGGGTTGCATACAGGCGTTGAGAGCACCATTACTTTTAAACCTGCGCCTGAGAACTATGGTATCCAATTTTCAAGAACGGACATTATTGGTAGTCCTGAAATAAGAGCTGACATTGAACATGTAGTGGATATTTCCCGTGGTACAACCATTGGGCAAAACGGCGTGAGGTTTCATACAGTTGAACATGCCTTGGCTGCAGTATCCGGTTTGCGAATTGACAATGTTCTGATTGAATTAACGGGCAAAGAAGCGCCTGTTATGGATGGCAGTGCCAAAGATTTTGTTGAGGCATTACAGTCCGTAAAATTTGTCCAACAGAGTGAAAATAGAAATGTTTTGGATATCAGCAGACCTGTTGTCTATTCTGATCCAGATAAAGAGATAGATATCCACGTAGTTCCTGCGGATAGTTTTAGAGTTACATTTCTTGTTGAGTATCCTTTACCCGCACTGGGAACACAATACGAAGCAATCTATAATATGGAAGAAGACTTTGCTCGTGATGTGGCTCCGGCAAGGACTTTTTGTTTTTTAAGTGAAGTGGAAGTGTTAAGAGAACAGGGGTTGATAAAAGGTGGCAGCTTGGCGAATGCGGTTGTAATTGTAGATAAAAAAATAGAGTATGGTGAAATTGATCGCCTTCGTGATTTATTTGGAATAGAGGAGAAAGTAATTCAAGGTGCTAACGGTATTCTTAATGGTAAAGTTTTACGTTTTCATAATGAACCTGTCCGACATAAAACCCTGGATCTAATTGGCGATCTAGCTTTACTAGGAATTTCTATAAGGGGTCATGTAACTGCCGCACGTAGTGGGCATGCTAGTAATGTAGAATTCGTAAAAATGATCCGGAAAGAATACAGCGACCAATTAGACTGAAATTCGGGTTTAGATTGTGAACACAAAATCGCAATTTGAAATCCGGGATATTATAAAAATTCTCCCCCATCGGTATCCAATGATACTTATTGATCGTATTACGGAGATCACTGAAGGTGTAGGCCTTACAGCAATTAAGAATGTTACTATTAATGAGCCTTATTTTGCAGGACATTTCCCGGATCAACCTGTTATGCCAGCCGTATTAATTTTGGAGAGTATGGCGCAGGCCGGTGCATTTCTTGTATTAAATACTGTACCCGATCCATTGCAAAAGAATATGTTATTTTCCGCAATAAGTGATTCAAAATTTCGAATCCCGATTATACCCGGTGACCAAGTAGAAATAAAAATGCAACTAATAAAAATTCGCCTAGGCGCTGTAAAACTACGCGGTGAAGCATATGTTTTTGGAAAATTGGTCGCGGAAGCCAATTTAATGGCCAACATTGTAAACAGAGAAGGAGCATAATATAACTGCATCCATTCATCCTACTGCCCAGGTAAGTGGTGATGCAAGACTTGGCAATAAAGTAACCATTGGAGCATATACGGTAATAGAGGCTGGTGTAACTATTGGTGATAATTCATCGGTTGGAAATTTCAATACCATTTGCACCGGTACTATAATTGGTGAGAATTGTACAATATTTCACAATTGCAGTATTGGTGAAATACCGCAGGATTTGAAATATAAAGGTGAGCAAACTGGAACTACAATAGGCAGTGATGTGATAGTAAGGGAAAATGTAACTATTAACCGTGGTACATCGGCTTATGGTACGACAAAAATTGGTAACAATGTGCTGTTAATGGCAGCTGCCCATGTTGCACATGATTGTAATATTAGTGATAATGTGATCATGGCTAATATGGCAACCTTGGGTGGCCATGTGGAAATCAAAGAATATGCTTCTTTGGGAGGGGGTGTGCTTGTGCATCAATTTTGTAGAATTGGAGCCCATGTATTTATTGGTGGTGGTTTTCGTGCGGTACAAGATGTACCACCGTTCATTTTAGCTGTAGGGGAACCATTACGTTATGGTGGTATCAATTCAATTGGTCTAAAGAGAAGGGGTTTTACCACAGAAGCACTGACAAATATCAAAAAGGAATATCGTAAATATTTTCGTTCAGATTTATCCAGATCAAGTGCGCTGGAAAAAATGAAAAATGAAATGGCAACCTCAGCGGAAATTGAAGAAATTATTAATTTTATTGACACAAGCGAACGTGGCATTATCTAGTATTATTTATGTATAGATTGTATGAAACGATTCATAACCATACTTTTTATTATATCCCAATATTTATTGGGCCAGTTTCCTTCATATGATCTTTCAGCAGTTGATGAGAGTAATTTCGTAGCTGGAGTTGAACCACTGGTACGCAGTACATCTTTTTCATTAGGATATCATCAGTTCTCAGCGCCCGATTTAGCCAACCGTTTTTATGTAAGTATTAATACCGCAGTTGGGAATGATTTAACAGGCCGCTCATTTTCGGGAAAATCAATTGTAGGACTACCTATAATTCATGGGGCATTACTGGTAACGGAAAACCTAAAAATAAATGGAATTTTTGGTGGGTTAACAACCGATAATGATGTTTTAGAATATTCTGGTTATGGTTTTTCGCTATCCCTATCTGAGGATGATACATCACAATGGGTGGCTGACCTGAGTGTGGCTAAGATGGACGGGCCGCGGCATCTGCATTGTAGAACAATAGATGCATCAATATCTAAAGCTAGCATATTCAAAGCATTTCCATTCTATTTTGGGTTTGGAATTAATCAATACACGAGCAGAATATTTTATAAAGGTGATGCAGAAATACCAGAAAAAATTTCTGGTTCAGCGAATTATGTGTTGCTAGGAAAGATTATTTCATTTTCTAGCTGGAGTATTGGGACACAGGCACGTATCAATAATAAATTAACTCAATTTTCTTTAAGTTTACATAAATCCTTTAATTAAGTATGGCAAAACGAATTTCAATACTCGGATCCACAGGATCAATTGGTGTTAATACATTGGTTGTTATTGATCAACTCGATGAAGATTTAGAGGTTGTGTACCTTTCTGCTTATCAGAACGCTAAAAAGATTATTGAGCAAGCAAAAAAGTACCGACCAAAAGCTGTGGCTGTTATTAATTACTCATCCGCTGCAGAAGTTAAAGATGGATTAACTGGAGAAAATATAGATGTCTTAATGGGCCGAGAAGGCTTATTGGAAATATCGCAAAGGGATGATGTAGATCTACTGATGAATGGACTTGTTGGGGCTGCAGGAATGGAGCCAACTTTGAATGCAGTTAAAGTTGGAGTAGATGTTGCCTTAAGTAATAAAGAAAGTCTGGTAATGGCAGGTGATATTATTAATAGGACAAAAGAAAAAACCGGGGCAAGTATATATCCTGTGGATAGTGAACATTCGGCCATATGGCAATGCCTCACTGGAGAAAAACTTGAAGATGTTCGTAGGATTGTCTTGACAGGGAGCGGTGGTCCATTTCGAACAAGAGATTTGAAAACATTCTCTGATATTACAGTAAATGAAGCCTTGAATCACCCCAACTGGGACATGGGGAATAAAATTACGATTGACTCAGCAACAATGATGAATAAGGGTTTAGAAGTGATTGAGGCGCATTGGTTATTTAATTTTTCTGCGGATCAGATTGATATTATTGTTCATCCCCAGTCAATCATTCATTCAATGGTTGAATTTAAAGACAGTTCTGTGAAAGCCCAAATGGGGGTACCAGATATGAAAGTACCAATTCAATATGCCTTGACTTATCCACAACATGCAGCAGCAACTTGGGATGAACTTGATTTAGTGCAGGTTGGACAATTAACATTTGAAGAGAAGGACCTAGATCGCTTTCCTTGCATTGGTTTAGCATATGAAGCCTTGCGTTCTGGAGGGACTACCACAGCTGCTCTCAATATTGCCAATGATAATGCTGTTAAAAATTTCTTGGAGGATAGAATTAAATTCACTGATATTCCCCGGCTCATTGAAGAAACATGCGCAGCACATGATTGGATTGAACATCCAAATTTGGAAGAATTGTTAAAATTGGAACTTTGGGCGGAAGAGTTTGTAAGGAACGCTGTAGAAGCATAAAATCAAGGATATACATTAATGACTACAATTTTGGCATTTATAATCGTACTGGGAGTAATTGTTATGGTCCACGAGTTGGGTCATTTTTTCGCAGCCCGCTCCGTTGGTGTTCGGGTGGACAGATTTTCGATTGGGTTCCCTCCTCGATTAATGACAATGACATCAGTCCCGAATGGTTTCGAAATAAAATTATTTTTTTATAGAAAAGATCAAGATGGGAAAATATCATGGGGACCTATATATAACTGGGCTGTAAAAAAGCCTGGTCGTACTGGTACCGGTACAGAATATTGTTTAGCGATAATTCCATTGGGCGGGTACGTCAAAATGGCCGGGATGATTGATGAAAGCATGGATGGGACAATCCAAAATAAGCCATATGAACTCATGAATAAACCTGTCTGGGCACAAATCTGGGTAATGAGTGCCGGGGTAATTATGAATATTTTATTGGCATTTATCATTTTTGCAGGTGTGGCCTGGGATCAGGGTATACCAGTACTAAAAGATGACCCGGTAATTCATAGCCTAATAAATGATATGCCTGCAAAAAATATGGGGTTATTGCCTGGGGACAGGATTCTTTCAGTTGATGATGTTCAAATCTCAACATGGATGGAATTATCAACTACTATTCATGCAATACCCAATACTCCAATCATACTCACCTATCAAAGAGAGGGTGTTGAATATGAACAATCAATTACTACAAGTTTTCAGATACAACCTATCAATGGTAAGCTGGATACGCTTGGTGCAATTGGGATAGTGCCGGAATTTACTTATAGACCAATTGGGTTTTTAAAGGCTACCCAGATAGGCGCTATTTCAACTGTAGGAGGGCTTGGATTAGTCGTTTTATCCATCAAGTTACTAATTTCCGGTGAAGCATCGATAAGTGATTTAGGTGGTCCAATATTAATTGCTCAAATAGCGGGTGAAACTGCCCGCGCAGGATTGGTATCATTACTCACATTTATGGCAATCATCAGTTGTAATCTGGCATTTATCAATTTCCTTCCTATCCCAGGGCTGGATGGTGGTCACGTGTTTATTATTTTAACTGAATCATTGTTCCGCCGCAAATTTACACTAAAGACCAGGATGATTATTCAGCAGGTCGGCATGGCATTTTTACTACTATTAATGGCTACAGTGATGATTAATGATATTGGCCGACTTTTTACAAATTAATATCTTTTAATTTTAGTAGCATAGAACCGTATTTCAGTTTGATCCTGATCTGAATAGGTAATCTAATTTTATCATCACTGAACCAAATCATCATATCACCTTTGTTTTTCAGTAATGTGGTTCCTTCACGAAATGGCTTCACAACCAGACATGGGAATGTACCAGCCATAGTATTAATTGTTTCTTTGGTTTTTATAATTACCTGGAATGGAGTGATTTTTTTCCCATCGAATGCCGTGAAATCAATTGTTTCACCTATGATTAGCGGTATCGTACGAAGAAAATAAAATAAAGAATATGAATCGTGTAAATATTGATCAATGATTACCGTATCGCCGTTTGTTATGGCAATCGATTGATCATAATCTATAATTGTATGTGAATTATTTTTATAATTACCCTCACGAATCTTTTTTGTCAATTTTTTAGTGTACAAATATTTTGAATCCAGCCAAGTATCAACCTGATCATTAATAGTGTAGATTGAGCTAACCGGGAAGGTGGTTCTGGCCTTAAATCGGATATGTAATTGATGGTAATTATTTACCACGGTATCATTAACTACTTCCAATGATGCTTGGCCTGCTGTAATCCCTGTATATGATACATTATAGGTCAATCTTTCTCCAATCTGGAAGGGCCATGCTGATTGTCCAGGCAATATTGTGAATATCGATAGAAAAATAATATGGAAAATTTTCATTAACGGATCTTCTTCAATTGATTGTTATGGACCATATATATTGTTGATCCTTTGGATGACGGTAAGATGCCAGCATCAATAATTAGATCGATTTCTTCACCAAATTCTTGAATGATCATTGCTGGATTATTCAAGGGTTTTTCCCCATGGCGATTCACGCTGGATGATGTAATAGGATAGCCTATCTTGGCTACAAGATCAGGGCCGAATGGGTGGGTTGGAATTCGAATACCTATTGTATTATCAGGTGCCAGTATCGAACCATGAATAATACCTTCTATTGCAGGAAGTATGAATGTTGTTTTATCACCAATATTTTCTTTAACCAGATCTGTCTCTACATCAGAGATTAAGGTCCATGATAGCAATTGTTCAAAATCAGCTGCAATAACACTCATGGGACTGTTTCGCCCCTTGATTTTATTAATTTTATCGATTGCGTCTTTATTTCTGGCATCAACGCCGAAACCATATAGCGTATCCGTGGGGTAAACGATTATTCCACCATGACCTAACACTTCCGCAGACACATATAAAATGTTAGTGTTATCTATACTTAAATGTTTTGTCATGTTGATTTCGTTTGTGGTTGTTTCGTTTTCCAGCGCCGATGAAACCAGAAATATTGTTCAGGGTAAGCTGTGATTATTTTTTCCAGCA
>Ga0257111_1000127_pt1 | contig 30521 bp, 23 predicted proteins | sample LP_taG_6_FD_191567 | JGI IMG/M metagenome (GOLD analysis project Ga0257111, IMG submission 191567) | Marine microbial communities from Northeast Subartic Pacific Ocean, Canada - LP_J_2015_P26_500m | ecosystem: Environmental > Aquatic > Marine > Oceanic | place: Canada: Northeast Subartic Pacific...
TTCTAGACTGAATGGCGATTTGGATGAATCAAAACAAAAAACCGGTTGGTTTAAAGGTTATATTATGGCTATTAGACCCAATAAACCCATACTTGATGTCTTTGGAGTAGCAGGGTTTGGAGTGTCTAGACTAGAACAGCAAGCTGACGGGTCTTTTGCCAAAATTCTTAGAGAGGTTGCTCTTTATACTGATCTGCGGTCTGGTGAGGTTTTAGAGGAGTATAAAAATCCTATGACCAATGAGGTGGTTAAGGTTGTTCCTATTGCTAATGATCCTTTTAATTATGTGATTGAAGATAATTTTCCTTCGCCACCAAAATTTGGAGATTTAAACCAAGAAGAGCCACCAAAGATCCCATTTGTCTTGCCATGGCAACAACGAGGTGATCGATTAGATATGGAGATACATATTAATCTTTTTTATCCAAATGCTCTTAATCCAAATAAATGGAAACGCGAATCTTCAGGGCCCATGATGCAAGTGAGTGAAGCCTTTGCTTATCATGTTGATGCTCAAAAGATGCAGGATCCAAATTATACTTCATTGCCTTTTAGTGGCACTTGGAATCGAATTACCCCATGGCTTCCGTGGATGTTGATGGGTGATACTCCAGGACACATGATATACTCAGCCTTTATGGGTTCTGGTGAAGATCTTGAAGAAGTTCATAGTCGGCAGGTATTGGATTATGTAGAAAAAAATTATCCAAAGTATTTTACTGCTCCTGAGACTTATGATCCAAAAACACCAAGTCTTTCAAGTTTTGAGCTTTATGCGATAGAGCAAACTCCAGTTCCAGTGAAGTAATAATTGTGGCAAAAGTAGCAAAAATAAAGTCAAAAAAAAGGTTAACCCCTGGAGACCGAGAACAAGAAATTGTTGATGAGGCTGTTCAATTTTTTGCTGAAGTTGGTTTTGATGGAAAAACCAGAGATTTAGCAAAAAGAATCGGCATTACTCAGCCACTCTTGTATCGATATTTTCCAACAAAAGATGATTTGATAGAAAGAGTTTATAAGGAAGTCTATTTAAATCAGATGAACCCTGATTGGTCGTTAATGCTTAAAGATCGATCTGTGCCATTGGAACAAAGATTAATTAATTATTATATATCTTATGCCAAAGTGGTTCACCGATATGAATGGATAAGGATCTTTTTCTTTTCAGGTTTAAAGGGTATTCCTTTAAATAGGAGATATATAAGAGTTGTTGAGGAAGAGATTTTAATACCCATTTGTGAAGAAGTCAGAGCAACTTGTGACTTACCATCTGTCAGCGAAGTTCCCCTTGCACCTATAGAATTGGAACGAATATGGGTTATGCATGGCGGACTGTTTTATTACGCTGTTAGAAAGAATATTTACCACAGTAATGTCTTCGATGATTTTGAAGCTATTGTTATCAGCACAGTCAAGCTTATGCTAGAGGGTGCCAAAACTTTCAGCATTGAAGAACTAAATATAACTAAACCTTAAGATTACAACACTCTTAATTAGGACTAGTTTTTGAGCACTAAAAATAATATTCATTCTGTAGGAGTGATTGGTTTAGGGATCATTGGCTCTGCCTTATCAAAGCACATTAATTTAAGTGATTTTCAAGTCATGGGATTTGATATTGATGATCTTAAAATTCAAGCAGCTATTGATAATGGAGTCGAAGCAACAAAACAGCTTGCTAATATTACAAAATTTTCCGAAGTCTTAATTACTTGTCTACCGAGCAATAAATCCTTGGACGATACCGTGAATTATCTAATAGATAATCATTGTGATTCAGTAAAAATTATTATTGATACCAGCACTCTGAGTTTAGATTGCAAGGTTAGGAACAAGGCTGCACTGAGTAAAATTGGCATTACTTTACTTGATTGCCCAATCAGTGGCACAGGAAAGCAAGCAGAAGATGCTGACATTGTTATTTATGCCAGTGGTGATGAAAGTTCCTATAAAACTATGCTTCCATTGATTAGAAGCTTTTCTAGGGAATGTTTTTATTTGGGTGATTTTGGTAATGGCACTAAAGCAAAATTAATAGCTAACCTTCTTGTAGCTATTCACAATGTTGCTTCTGCTGAAGCAATTCTACTTGGAAAGAAAACCGGTATAGAAATGGAGACGCTTTTTAATGTGATTTCATCAGGTGCAGGAAGCTCAAAAATTTTTGAGCTCCGTGCTCCCATGATGATTGAGCAAGAGTATCAACCTGCAACCATGAAAATGAGTGTTTGGGAGAAAGATTTAGATCTGATTAAAGAGTTAGTGGATTCTTATGGCACTGATGCGCCTCTTTTTAATCTAACTAAAGAATTGTATAAAAAAGCCCATGACCTTGATTTAGATGATGAGGACACAGCCTCTATTTATGAAATACTTAACGCAAACTCTTCTCCATGAGTAGTTTTGAGGCTTATGATAATGGCCTAATAAATTTTCATATTGAAGGTAATGGCAGCCCCCTTGTTCTGATTCACCCTCTTGGGTTAGATCATAGACTCTGGGAGCATTGTGTTAGTGACTTAGCTGAGCACAGGACCCTTATTACCTTTGATTTACCAGGACATGGTGCATCACCAGTGCCTGACAATAATTATTCTATTGAGGATATTTCAAAGAGTCTTTTAGAGTCACTTAGGATAGCTCATATCGACAAAGCTGATTTTTTAGGCTTATCAATTGGCGGCATGATTCTTCAACATTTTGCTTCAGTAAATGCACCCATGGTAGAAAAGCTAATCTTAGTGGATACCACTTTCAAATACTCAAAAGACTGGCAATTAAACTGGGCTGAGCGAGCTAGAATCTCAAGAGAAGAGGGTTTGGATGGCATGTTGGAGAAGTTACTAGAGGCTTTCTTTACTGCGGAGTATTTAAAAAAAGGATCAGAAGACATTGATTATTGCAGGGAGGTTATTTCTAGAATGCCAGGAGAGGGTTATGCTTTAGCATGCGAAGCTTTATCAAGATGTAACCTTGAGAGATCTGTAAATTTAATAACCTCAGAGACTCTAATTTTATGCGGAGATCAGGACAATGATCTATTCAAAAACGCAACGTTATGGCTGGCTCAAAATATACCTAATTCTCAATATGAATGGCTTTCACCCGCCCAACATTTGTCACCGCTGGAATGCAAGGTTGATTTTTTAAAAATTGTGAGAAGATTTCTGGAAATATAAAAGAGATTTACTTGCTCAGTTTAGGGATTACTTCTTTTGCCATTAATTCCATAGAGCGTTTTGACAATTCTGGATTCACCCAATCATGAGCTGCATAAACCAATGTGCCAAAATCACCAGTGATGTCTCTAAAAGACTCTAGTTGGTCAACCACGCTCTCAACAGTTCCACATATGACCAAGGAATCAAGAACATATTCTAGAGTGACATCAGAATCTGCCATGTCTCTGTCGTGCTTAAAGAGATCAGGTCTTCCATTTCCAATGAGTTTTTTCATTATCTGTTGGAAATAAAAATAATAAGGGCCATTTGCCCCTTTGCCATATTCTTGAGCAGTTTTTTCATCGTCAGCAACAAATATGCTTTTAGCAACACGCCAGTTCTCTGGTTTCGCTTCATAACCGCCTTGCTCACAGCCTTGTTGATACATTGGCCAATGCGAAGCCACCCAATTCGGTTGAAGAAAGTTTGCTGAAATCGGTTGCCACCCTCTTTCTGCGGCGGACACAACGCCCTTAGAAAAAGGAGCGACAACCGTCACCACTATTGGAGGATGGGGTTCTTGAAATGGGGTAACAATAACTCCCTGTCCTGTTTCTTCCACATAGTTTTTTTCAGTGGTGATATTCCAATATTTACCTTTGATATTATAAGGGGCAGGATTTTTCCATATCTCCAAAATTTGATTAATTGATTCAACAAACATTTCGGTTCTATCGTTGTCTAGATTTCCAAAAATTTCTGCATCTGACATTAAACCGCCTGGACTAATCCCAAAAAGAAATCTGCCTTCAAGCATATTATCAATCATGGCAACTTGGGCAGCTACTGTAGCTGGATGGGTATTCGGGAGGTTAACCGTGCCACTCCCCAGTTTAATATTATTTGTGGAGTCTATAAGGCTGGCAATAAAGATCAGGCATGAAGTGATTGGTTCCGCTTTATCTGTTATATGCTCACCAATAAAAGCCTCGCTAAAACCTAATTGATCAGCAAGTATTATCGCTTCTCTGTCTTCCTTCAGCACATCCACATAATCCCTATCGGGTGGGTGCAGTGGCATTGTAAACAAAGAAAGTTTCATATTATTTATTTTTAAGAAGATTATTTATTGATCAGTTGATAAATAGTATTATATCTGGATTGATTTAACAATTAAGTATCTAATTTAATCAAATACTATTTATACAAATCAGTTAATATTCAGGGAAGATTAATGGCAAAAAAACAAATAAAACCTCTCGCAATATGGCCTGGATTGGAGGACGGAGTTCCCAAACCAATAATGCCTTACAGCCCAGCTATCAAAGTTGGGGACTGGGTTTTTATTGCAGGTCAATTAGCTAGTAATTTTAAGACAGGCTTGCCCAAAGAGGTTATTCCTTCTGCTGAAAGTGATATTACAGGACTGCAGCTTCAATCAGATTTTATATTCAGGAATATGGCACAGACAGTTCAAGCAGCTGGATGTAATATGAGCACTGACACAGTAAAACTTTGGGAATGGTTTGTCTCTACCAAACCAGATGCAAAAGATATTTTGCATGGTAATAATGCTCATCATATTGATATTGATAATTATGAGCACTCTTTTCATCAGGCATTCAATAACAACTTTCCCTCCAGATCTTCTATTGGTATTAAGGAACTCATGTGGCTTGGTACTAAAATAGAGTTGGAAGTAATGTGTCTAACCACAGAAGACAAGGCTATTTATCATAATATTGGCGCTGATCTTAAAAAACCTGGTGCCTTGAGAAAAGGCGATTGGGTGTTTATTTCAAATCAGAATCCAGAGAATGATGAAGGTAAAATTCCAGAATCATTGGAAGCCCAGACTGATGTTGTTATGAGCAAGGTTGCTGAGTTATTAGAACGCTCAGGCTCATCTTTAGAAAATGCAGTAAAAGCAGAGGTCTTTATCTCTAATCCAAATGATTTCGATGCTATTGATCAGATATGGAAAAAATGGTTTCCTACCAACCCCCCAGCACGATTTATTTTACCAAGATCAGGTATGCAAGCAGGCGATTCAAAAGTTGAAGTTTCAATGATGTCATTGATTAATGACAGTTCACTAACTAAGAAAATTATTGAGACTTCTGAGGCACCAGAGCCACTTGGGCATGAGCCTCAAGCTGTTCAGGTTGATTATCTTTTATTTTATAGCACTCAAATGGCCTTTGACTCTTCAGGAAAGATTGCTGAGGGAATGATCAGGAATAATGCTGCACCTTGGTATGGCAGACCAGCTCAAGCACAAATGAGATATATGATGTCAAATATCAACGCGATTGCTGAAGCAGCTGGTTCCTCAGTTGAGAATATTGTAAGGAGAGCCTGTTTTCATAATGATCTACAGTGGTTTGCAGAATCAATTGAAGAATGGGCCAGATATTTCCCAAATGACAAACCGGCTTCAACAACTATAGGCCTTAATAATTCATTGGTTATTGAAGACGCTAACACACTGCTGGATTTAATAGCGTATGTGCCTAAATAAGCTTTTTAAATGATGAAAAAAATCAGCTTTTTAGGCTTGGGGAAGATGGGTTCAGTGATGGCACCATTGTTCATTGAAGCAGGCCACCAACTGACAGTATTCAACCGTGATAAAGATAAAACTGAACCTCTAAGAGAGCAGGGCGCTATCATTGCTTCCAATCCTTCTGAAGCCTCTAAAGTGTCTGAATATATTTTTACTATGTTGAGTGATGATGCAGCGGTGGAGTCAATATTTTTGTCTGAACAGGGACTGCTTAGTGTTGATGTTAAAGATAAATTATTTATCGATATGAGTACCATAAAACCGGCTACTGTTAAAACTCTTGCCAAAAGGGTTTCTGAAGCCTCAGCCCATTTTATTGATGCTCCAGTTTCTGGAACAGTTGCGCCAGCAGCAAAGGGACAGCTGATGTTTTTTTGCGGTGGGGCAATTGAGCAAATTGAAAGAGCGAGGCCATTATTAGATATTTTATCTAGAAGAGTCATCCATGCTGGTGATATTGGGTCTGGCTCTCTTTTGAAGCTGGTGGTTAATCTACCGTTGGCGATTTATTGGCAAGCACTTGCAGAGGCAATCTCACTAGGTTCATCAGGTGATCTTAGTGATGAAGTAATGCTCGATGCAATAGCAGACAGCTCAGCTGCTTTAGCAGTTCTTAAGATGAAGATTCCTGTCATGCTAGGAGAAGATTTACCAGTGGCATTTGATATGAAAAGTATGGCAAAAGATTTAAAATCTATTCTTGCAACTGCAGATGAATCAGGCTTGAGATTGCCAACAACTACTTCAGCACTCAATATCTATATAAAAGCCATAGAAGATGGTGGAATGGGTGAAGATGATGCAGTCAAAGTATTGAGTTTCATGAAATCATTAAAAGATGTCAAAACCCAATAAAGTAATTTATGGAAGAGTTCTCAGAAATAAAGGATGACATGCAAATAGATTGGGATTGTCCAATAGAAATGGATGATGGCTTGGTTCTTAGAGCAGATATTTTTCGTCCAATAAATAAAGGCAAGTTTCCTGTAATTATTACTTATGGGCCTTATGCCAAGGGACTCCCTTTTCAACAGGGCTATCCTAGTGCATGGGACAGAATGGTTGAAAAACACCCGGATGTTACCGCTGGCTCTTCAAATAAATATCAAAATTGGGAAGTGGTTGATCCAGAGAAATGGGTTTCTGATGGATATGTTTGTGTACGCATTGATTCTAGGGGTTGTGGAACTTCTCCAGGATATATAGATCATTTTTCTCCAAGAGAGACTCTTGATTTTGAGAACTGCATAGAATGGGCAGGTCAACAAAAATGGAGCAATGGCAATGTCGGGATTAATGGCGTGTCTTACTATGGAATCAATCAATGGCAGGTGGCCTCAAGGCAACCTAAGTATCTCAAAGCCATGTGCATCTGGGAAGGTGCGAGTGATTGGTATCGAGACATGACGCATCACGGTGGAATTCTTAGTACCTTTTGGGCCAATTGGTTTGATATGCAGGTTAAGACAGTACAATACGGACTTGGTAACAATGGCATGATTAATCAATTTAATGATAGACCTATTTGTGGCGATACAGAATTGACAGAAGCTGAGCTTGAGAAGAATCGTTGTAATTTTGGTGATGAAATTAAAGCTCATCCCATGATGGATGAATACCATAAAGAAAGATCAGCGGTGTGGGAAAAAATCACAATACCATTCTTGTCAGCTGGTAATTGGGGTGGTCAAGGTCTACATCTGAGGGGGAATACTGAAGGTTTTGATAGGGCTGCATCCAATAATAAGTGGCTGGAGATGCATGGTCTTGAGCATTGGACAGAGTTTTATACAGATTATGGCGTCAATCTTCAAAAACGTTTTTTTGATCATTATCTTAAAGGGGTAAATAATGACTGGGATCAGCAACCTAGAGTTCAACTTCAGGTCAGATATATAAATGGTTTTAAGGAGCGACATGAGGATGAGTGGCCAATCGAAAGAACTCAATGGACAAAGATGTACCTTGATGCAGAAAACAATTTGAATCACCAACATTCAGTCACTTCAACATCCTCATTATCATTTGCAGCGATGGATGAGGGTTTAAATTTCAAATCACAACCCTTTAAACAAGAGACAGAGCTAACAGGTCCATTAGCTCTTAGATTATTTATTTCTTCTTCTACACCCGATACAGATCTATTTGTTGTAATGAGATTATTCAGTGATATAGACAAGGAGATAGTGTTTCAGGGAGCTGTTGATCCTTATACTCCAATTGCTCAAGGTTGGTTAAGAGCATCTCACAGAAAACTTGATACAGCTCTATCTAAACCATGGAGGCCATATCACAGTCATGATCAAAAACAGTTATTGCATCCTAATGAGATTGTTGAGCTTGATATAGAGATCTGGCCAACTTCAATTGTTATTCCTGAAAATTATTATTTAGTTTTAACCGTCAAGGGTAAAGATTATGAATACCCTCTAGCACAGACACAAAATTTATCTAATTTTAAGAATCAACTGACTGGTTGTGGACCTTTCCTACATAATGACCCTTTTGATAGGAATGAGAATCTAGAGAGCATCACTACACTTCATTTTAGTCCAGAAAAACCTTCCTATTTGTTGTTACCAATTATTCCTGAAAAATGAATGTTAATCATCAGAAAACTATAGCTTTAATCCATGCCCTAGAGGAATCTGAAGAGCCTATTAAACAATCGTTTAAAAAATTATGGCCTGATGTGATATTGAATCAATATGCTGATTTTGAGCTTTCTAAAGATAGAACTAGAGGATTAGATGAGGCCATTATCAGACAGAGAATTATTAACCTGGGCAAGTCTGCTATTGAAGACGGAGTCGATGCAATTTTATACACTTGCAGCGCTTTCGGGGACGCAATTAATGCTGCGAAAGAGCAAATTAATGTTCCAATTTATAGACCAAATGAATCAGCTTTTGATGAGGCAATCATTAAAGAAAAAAAAGTTCATATTTTAGTGACATTCATTCCATCACTAGAGTTGTTGGTTAATGAATTTAAAAGAATGAGCAAAGGATTAAATATAGATGTGAATGGTTATTTAGTTGACGGTGCTCTGAATGATCTGAAAAATGATCAAGTCGATGCACATAACAAAAAAATTATGCAAGTAATAAAGAAGATTCCTGAGAATGACACGGTCATTCTAGGACAATTTTCAATGGCTAGAGCTGCTGCTGTCATTGCAAAAGAAATGCCTAATCGTGTTGTTCTTAACACTCCTGATGCGTCTGTATTAAGACTAAGAGATTATCTCTTATCAACTTAGAAAAAGACTATTGCACCCAGGTAAAACGACTTCTTTTTCTCAAATATTGTCTGGAGTCAGTTTCATCCAAAAGTTCTTCTTGTAAATGATCTGATTGTCGAACAACTTCACCATGATCAATTGTTTTATGTTTACCATTCTCAACAACAACTTCTCCTTGAACCATTACTGCTGTGATCGCACTTTGATTAGGTCCATTGCCATACACTAAATTAGCTATCATCGCACCCATCGGTGTTAAATGACTTTCAGATGTTCTATCAATAAGCAGAATATCTGCAAACTTTCCTGATTCCAAAGATCCAATCTTTTCATCCATCATAAGGGCTTTAGCACCATCAATGGTGGCCAATTCAAGCGCTTGCTCAGCGCTACCATAAAGAACTTCATCGCCAGTCCATCTGGTTTGAGTATCAGACATCATTGTTCGATGTTGATCCCCCATTCTTTGTGCTGTCAGGAAGCTCCTCATTGCTGTCCAAAGATCATGACCATAAGCAACCACTGGTCCATCTAAGCCTAGACCACACGTTACATTTAATTCCAGGAATTTTTTTGCATCAAAATTAACTAAACCAAGTACTTGCTCCATATCGGGGACTAGAGCCACAGCTGCTCCACAATCAGCAATTAATTTTTCTTCTCCTGGCCTGAGATTTTGTGAGTGTGCAGAGATAACATTTGGGCCTAGAATTCCAACATGATCTAACCATTCAAAAGACCCGCCTTCCCATCCTCTTCTAGAGGCTAGATATTTGTGATCTAAAACAGCTGGTGCATGAATATCAAATTGCCGATCATTATTATCAGTCCATTTCCAAAGTTCAATTAGCTGATCAGGTTCACAGTAAGTGATTCCTATTGTAGAGGCAGTAACTGAGATTTTATCATTCTCCCACTCAGATTTTACCCTTTCAGTTTCAGCTAATCCTTCATCCAATTCCTCTCTAAAACCATCGGGCACAGCTTCTTTGTCATTGATTGTTAGTCTCGCCATTCGACAACGCATCCCCGAATCATCAATGGCTTTTAAAACCCCATCAATAGATCTTTTATGAAGATGTGTAAAATGATCATCAGCAGTGGTGGTCACGCCTCTTAGTAGAAGATCCATGATTGGTGGCAATGATGCTATGTAGGATCTTTGTTCATCGCATGCTCCTGTCATAGGGTAATAAAATCCAAATAATCTTTCTTCATAAGTTGTGCCATCTGCCATTCCTCTCATACATCCCTGGATTAGATGAGAGTGCACATTTACTAGACCTGGCAGAATAATAAAACCATCACCCCCTAGCTGATTATCAGATTCATATTTGCATTCACTTATCGACCCGACTGATTCAATTATTCCATTATTAACTGCAACATACCCATCAAGAAAAACATGTCGTTCTTGATCCATTGAAATGACAATTCCTTTGAGTAAAGTGTCACATTTTTTCTTCATGATCATTTTAATTATTTTTTCCTAGTGATTGTTGATCCACATTGTAAGCTGTGATTAATAAACAGCTTATAAACAAACACATCACTGGGAAACCCCCAGCAGCGAAATACATCATATTGATGACTGTCTCTGATTGAGAATTTGATAAGGCGTCATAACCAACAAAACCCAGCATAATTCCCAAAATCGATGGCCCTATTGCAAAAGATAATTTTTCAACTGTTGTGTAAACACCAGCTAAGATTCCTTCCCGTCTATAACCACTGGTTTGATAATCATATTGCATTGTATCTGGTAGCATCGATTGACCTACTAAAAGAAGTCCACCCGCACCAATTCCAAGGCATACACCTCTGATGATGATACCTAAGTCTGATTCTCCAGGGGTAGCAAGGATCCATGATAAGGTTCCTAATCCCCATGATATAGAGGCTAAATAGTAGCCATTCTTCTTCCCAATCTTATTAATAATCTTCACCCATATTGGTTGCGAAATAAACATAATCGATCCTTGTACCGCAAAGTAGAAACCCAAATAATTGTAGGAAAGATCCATGACCCTAGTAAATAAATAGGGTAGTGATGCTAAGAAAACTGCAAAGCCTGTTAATTGTGTAACCTTTATACCCAATAAAATTGCAAAAGGTTTGATTTGTAATGCTGTCTTAAATTGTTGAAAGAATGAGCCAGCTTCTTTTGTTTCAATATTTGAATTAACAAAGGTGGCATCTTTGGTCATCCATACACAAACAATCCCTGCTAGAACCATAATGATTGCTAATGTATTTGCCATAGCACTATGACCAATTACCCCGCTACCGAAGAAGACAACCAATGCTGGTCCTAAAGCTGAGCCTCCTAACTGGCCAGCAGCAACTGCCATCACTCTGTATGACATTAGATCAGTTCTCGCATTATAATCAGTCGTAATTTCAGCGGGCATAGCCAGATAGGGCACATTAAAAATAGTATAGCCTGTAGCGTTAAATATCAGAGCTAATAGTGTGATCAAGACTATATATTGAGAATTAGCAAAGAGAGCCAGATTGAACAGTAAAATAAAGGATAAAGCACACAGCATTGTCCCCAAGAGAACATAGGGCCTTCTTTTCCCCCAAGAGGTTTTTGTTCGGTCACTAATCCTACCCATGACAGGATCTGTGACAGCATCATAAATTTTAGATAAGCCAATCAGTAGACCAGCTGTCGTGGCATTCATATTGACGTAATCAGTCAAGTAAACCAGTAATAATAGGCCATTGGCTTGAAACATAAGGGACACTGTTAAGGTTCCAAGACCCCAGCCAAATTTTGTTTTAAAAGGAAGCATAAATTGATTATCCTTTTAGCTAAGTAATTCTTTAGCAATCATGCTTCGCAATGCTTCAGAGGTGCCTTCGTATATTCTCATGGGTCTAATATCACGGTAACACCTCTCTAGGATTGTTTCATCGGAGAGTCCAGCAGCACCATGTATTTGCATGGCTCTATCAACAACTTTTGTGACCATTTCTGTTGCAAATAATTTAGACATTGCTGTTTGAAGATAAACTTTCTCACCTTCCTGTGCGCGTAATGCTGTGTCATAAACCAACAGTCTGCAGTTATGCAATTCTAAAGCTGAATCTGCAATCATCCACTGTATAGCTTGTCGGGATGAAAGTGGTTTACCGAATGTATGCCTCATTTTTGCATACTCTGTGGCCATTTCAAGACAACGATCAGCTATCCCTAAAGCTCTCGCAGCAATCTGAATTCTACCTGAGAAAAGGTAATCAGTGCCTGAAGCCCATGCTTGTCCTGTTTTGCCAAGCAATTGTTTTTCATCAACCACGCAATTGTCAAAAAATAATTCATATGTATTTTGTCCATGAATCATTTTTTGTTCTCTACCAATTGTGAATCCCGGAGTTCCAGCATCCACAATAACCCATTGAAGACCATCATGACGATCTGTGCCTTTTAGGCGGGTTAGAACTAGAATGAATCTTGCAGTTTTGGCTTTGAAGATCCAGCACTTATTTCCATTGATCACCCAGCCAGCCTGGGTTTGTTCGATGGTGGTTTGTATGCCTGCCATGTCTCCACCTGCGCCAGGCTCACTGAAGGCGCTGGACCCATGAAACTCTCCTTTGACAGCGGGCACCATGTACTTATTTTTTTGTTCTTCGGTGCCTAATTCATAAAGCATTGAGGCGAATGTTGAAGAAAAGACACTGCAACCAGCAGTTGATCGATGAACCTGTTCTGTGATGATGCAATTATCCAGTGGACCGAGTCCTGCACCTCCAGCATCTTCAGGCGTTTCTCTAGCTGCTAATCCCATTTCATGCACTTTTGCAGTTAATTCTAAGTAAATGTCTTCTGGGAGCTCGTAAGAATTTGGTCGATCAGGTAATTTCTTTTCCAATGGTATGAGTTCATTATCCACAAATCGTTTGACGTTATCTTGAAGCATTAAGGTTTCTTCTGGAAGCTTATAAAGCATTGCTACATCTCTCTATTAATATTTTATTTATTATTATTGAAGAAAATCAGTGAAAGAATCCACCCATTTTTTAGGTTCATCTCTAATAAAGAACACTGAACCTCCTTCTATTTCTATGTAATTAAAGTCTTCTCTCAGTGCTTGAACTCTTGGAACAATATAATGCAGAGGATCACCGGTATTGGTTATGACTAAACAGGGTTTTTTTAGGTTTAATATTGTCTTTTTTAAATCATACTGAAAAGCGGCATGATGGCAAAACCATTCATTTTCTCCAGCAAGAAACACATGCAGAAGAGACATCTGACAGGATTCAAGACTGGCTCTATCACCAACTCTACTTTGAATCCAATTCCAATAATCAAGAAGATGTGAGCCATCTTTCTTCGGTGAGAGGTCAACTTTTAGATTATGGATTCTCTCTTCTCGTTCTTCAGCACTATAAAGCGGAACGCCATGTAGTATAATTTTTTCAACACGGTCAGGAAAAGTATTTGCAAATTCACAGGCAATTGATGCCCCAGTGTGATGGCCAATCACGGAAGCTTTTTCTATCCCCATCTGATCTAGAATTTCAGTCAGAACTGATGCGTATTCCTCGATGGTCAATGGTTGGCTAGGCTTATCTGACATGCCATATCCTAGTGTATCTGGAGCAATCACTTGATAGCCTAAGTTATTTAATAAATTGAATGTTAAAATAAACTGAAGGGATGATTGTGGAGTCATGTGTAGCATCAGTAATGGCTTCCCTTCACCACTTGATAGAAAATGTATCTGGCCTAATTCAGTGTCTGCGTAGTTCTTTTTCACGCTTGTATCATTGGATCTAACTATTTTATTGGTTTGATTTCAGGGAATCCCCATGGGGTTTTCCAAGGGGCTCTGAGGTAAGTTGTGTCTCCAGCTTTTTCAAATATTTCTAGATATTCAATTTGTGGATGATTTACCAATTCTTTGATATCTGAAAATTCAACTGCCCAAACTTCATAACGATTGAATATTTCTAAAACTTGTTTTGAGGACATTTTTGTTAAGTATTTATCCCAAAGCGGACTTGCTTCGCTTGCTTTGGTTCCTACTCCAAAAGAATTCCACCAATTTTTCACTAGAACTTCATCTTCCATGAATTCATCATATATTCCGAATTCTTTAATCATCTTATAGAAGTTATCTTCAGTCAGGGCAGGTGAAGGGGTTGCAAAAATAGATCTATCTTTAGTCCGTTGACCAAAATTAGAGCCAGCAGTTTCATTTTTGCAAAAATTTCCTTCCCAACTATCTGGATTACTCATCCCTGACCATTGAAGAGTTTTTAATGCCATCATCGTACCAAGCATGCTACCTGAAACCTTTTGTCCACTACCGGTTTGTAATTGATGATAAAGAGCAGCTAGAATAGCAATAAAGCTCATTGCTGCAGTGCAACCAGCAACAACATCTGCACCCACTCTAATTGGTTCTCCTTCAATATCTCCTAGTGTGCGAAGATATCCAGACATAGCTTGGATAACCAAGTCACTCCCCGCCTGGTTTTTCATTGGACCATGGTGACCAAAAGCAGAAAGTGAAAAATGAATAATTTTTGGATTAAATGATTTTAGTTCTTCATAGTTATAGACAGAAGATTCATTTGTATCTTCTTTCCAATCCTCTATCAGGATATCTGTTGCTTGCAATAAGGACTCAAATTCTTGTCGACCGTTTTCTGATTGAATATCAATTTCTTTAATAGTTTTATTACGGTTAAATGATTGATACAGCGCGCTAACCCCATCTTTTGTTTGGGGGCTTAGTTCTTTAGACCAATCTCCTCCTATGGGTTCAATTTTCGTTACTTCAGCACCAGCCTCAGCGAGCAAAAAACTTAAGTAAGGTCCTGTGTAACCTTCGGTAAGGTCTAGAACGCGTATTCCTTTCAATGGGTATTCAGCTTGAGCTGTTTTTGCAATAGTTTCTTTTTTTACAGAATCTTTAAAGCCACTGCTCATGGCTTCCTCAGTATTTGCTCCAGGCACAGGTATATTAAGATCAATCTGAGGAGGAGTTTCGCTAAACTCCCAGGGTAATCCGCCTATATGAAATGGACCAGTGTGTTCACCATCAACTTCAACGAGGAAATTATTTTCGATAATTTGCTGATGCAATTGAAGATCATCAAAGCCTAAATCAAAACTGTGAGGAATATTCTCATTATCAAATCTTAATGACCACCAACGTGATGGTTTTAATTGAAATTGTGATTCAAGAATTTGATCTAATTCATCACGATTTTCTATTCGATCAACATTATTAAGAAACTTGTCATCTTCAATTAAGTTTTCCATTTCTATTGCTCTGCAGAATCCTAACCATTGCTCTTGGTTTTCACATGTTACTGCTATGTATTTATTATCTAAGCACAAATAACATCGATTTGGAGCCGAGTTTGAAGAACCACTGCCAAGTGGTTCTAATTCAGAATCAGCTAATAATACTTCTGAAACTTTACTATTCATATTAGCTAGTGCATTAGCAAGATGTGAGGTTTTTACCCAACAAGCATGTCCGAAGCGCTCTCTTTCTATAAGACCAAGCATTAATAATCCACAGAAAAAAACTGCTCCAGTTGGATCCAAATGGGTAAAACGAATTAACTGACCGTCTCCACCCTTCGATCCAGTGACACCACTCATTCCGCTGAAAGCTTGAAGATGTGGTTCAAGTGCTGCCAAATTCTTCATTGGCCCATCATCACCATAGCCAGAGCTAGAGCCGAAAATCAGATTTGAATTTGATGCATGAAGTGTTTCATAGCCAATACCCATTCGATCAGCGACACCAGGTCTAAAATTCTCAATAAGAATATCTGCTTGATTTGCTAAGTTCAACATAGCCTTCATGCCATCAGGATCCTTAGTATTAAGACCTGCAGATTTTTGGTTAAGATTTGTTGAACTGTAGGCAGTTGAAAGATTATTTTGATGCGGGTAGAGCATTCTAAGGAATTCACCTTTCGGAGGTTCCACTTTAATAACTTCAGCGCCGAGGTATCCTAGTAATGTCGCTGCCCAGGGACCGACAATTGAAGTCCCAATACTCAATACCTTTATACCATTAAGTGGACCTTTGTCTTTTTTCATATATTCTCCAAAATAACTAGCATTAATATACCATCTATTTATCAAATGATAAATAATGAATTAACTTCATAATATAATCTTCATTGAATTATTTTTTTAATACTTTCGTTGCAGCTCTGCCAGCCAATCTTCCAAAAGTGGTTGCAGTTAGAAGGCCATTCCCAGCTATATATCCCCAGTCAGCAGGACCCGATATGCCTCTTGCTGAGCCTCCTCCTGCAAAGAGGTTTGGCAATTTATTTCCCGTGGTATCTAGAACTCTTGCATCTTCATCAACAACTAAGCCTCCCTGGGTATGGAATAGAGCCCCAGTTACTTTTACAGCATAGTAGGGCGGCGATAGTTTTGGCTTCCCTGTAAAATCTCTGCCAAAATCATCAGGCCGTTTTCCTTCTACCATCTCTTCAACTTCTCTGATGATTTTCTCAAGTGAAGACTCATCGATGCCTGTCATTTCACTTAGTTCACTGATAGACCGTGCATTCAGAATTGCTTTTGCTTCAATGGCGTTATTATAATCTTCAAATTCCATCATGAGATTATGAAGGCGTTCATCAAATATATTCCAAGCAATTTTATTCGGTTGACTAACCACTTTAACGGCTTGTTCAGAATAACCCTTTGATTCATCGGAAAATCTTTGCCCATTTTCATTGATCTGGAATGCGCCTTCCATGATCATTGGCCATAAAATTGGGACACCTCTTCCAGCAGCTAAACCACCATGTCCCTGATAGGAGGATATGTCTGCCAATTGTGCCCCCAGTTCCTTGCCCCAGATGATTGCATCACCCTTATTACCAGGGTGACCAAAAAATTCAGCTTCTTTAATTTCAGGCATATATTCTTCAACCATTTCTGGATTTCCTGCAAACCCACAACAGGCAAGAATCAAAGCATCACAACCAATTTCTTCCGCCTGACCATCTGCTCTTAAAATTTTCACTCCAAGAATCTTATTACTGGAATCACTATAGAGGTCAGTTACTAACGCACTATTAAGTACGTCAATTCCTGCTTTTTCAGCTGCTCTACATAATGCTCCCATGAGTTCACTCCCCGTTCTGTTCGGTGTTCCGTGCATTCTTTTTACCGAGTGCCCTGGATATAAAAAACTGTCTACCAAGCTGAGAGGAATTTGATGTTTATCAACTAACCATTCGACAGTCTTTGCCGATTCTTTTGCTAAACTATGAGCAATACTTGGGTCTGTCTGCCCTTTGGTCTTATTCAAAATATCTTCTTTGAATAATTCAGGATTATCTTGAATACCAGCCTCTCTTTGAAATCTAGTATTTGCACCAGGTATTAATCCTGTGGACATTGCTGTTGTGCCTAAGGGCGTTGAATCTCTTTCAATCACTAGGACTTCAGTATTGTTTTCTTTTACTGACAATGCTGCACATAAACCACAACCTCCGGCTCCTATCACAACAATAGGAATCGAATATTCAAATTCCTTATAATCATCAAAAATTACACTCAATGTTTCCCCCTAGCTTCTTGAAAATAAGTACAGGCCTTTCTCATCTATAGACTTTACAAGTCTATTTTCAGCAACTAAATAATTCAGGTGTGACATGGTTTCGCCAACTGCAAGTACTAGCGTGTGCTGATTGATTTTACTCTCAAAAAGCACTGGGAAAAGCTCAAATATATTTTTTGGCTCATCAATATACCGATAGATGCTCTCAAGTTTTTCATGATGATTTTTGACTATTGCTTCAATTCTTCTGTGAGCTCCTTGGTATGGATATCCATGAGATGGAAGCACCAGAACATCATGTGGAATACTTTGTTTTATTTTTTCTAAGCTATTTAACCAATCTCCCAATGGATTTGAGTCAGGATTAACTGGGTTCACGCTGACATTAGGTGTGATTCTTGGCAATAGAATATCTCCACAAATGAAAACATTCTTTTTTTCTGAATATAAACAGGCATGTTCTGGGGAATGACCACTAGCAACAATTATTTTCCACTCTCCATCACTGAGTTTTAGAATTTCTTGGTCTTTTATGCGTTGAAAGTTTTTATTCAGTTTAGTTACTAATGATTTTCGGTACTCTATCCTTTCAATGAAATGTTGTAGTGATTCTTCGTCATAACCACATTTTTTATAATAGTCTAGAGATATTTCTCTTTGTTCATGGTCCATGCCATGACTAATTTTTAATGTTTCTAAGAATTCTTTTTCGGTAAAGTATGGGTCAACATTCCATTTATTAGCTAACCATCCTGCTAACCCAGAGTGATCAAGATGCATATGAGTGACCACTAATTCTTCAAGCGGTTTTGTCTTAAAATTATTCTCAAACAGGCTTTTCCAAATTGTTTTTGATTCATCTGTTGCCATTCCAGTATCAACGATAGTCCAACCTTCATTACCTTCTAATAACCAAAGATTGATATGATTTAATGCAATAGGTAAAGGCATTCTAAGCCAGTAAATATCAGATGCAACCTCAAGCGTTTCTCCATCAGGAGGTCTTTTTGAGAATGGGTAATTCAATTTTGAATTATTTTCTTTCATATTTAATTGTTTTATCTCTTTTTATGTTAATTGCATTTCATTATGAAGTCATTGCCCCTTTGCAAACTTTCTATAAATAGATAATGAATCAGGATTTGCTAAGGCATCAATATTTTTTATCTCGCGTCCTTCAATTGCTGCTTTAACTGATAATTCAGAAATTTTACCACTTATGGTTCTGGGTATATCATCAACTTGAATTATAGACTGGGGAATATGTCTTGGACTGGCATTGGTTTTTAGCTCAGACCTGATCTTTTCTACTAAATCACTAGTGAGTTTTTCCTCTTTTTTTAATACCACAAATAAAGTTATAGTTGATTTAGAGCTTTTAGTTATTTCAACTACCACAGCATCTAGTATTTGAGGAAATTTTTCAGTTTGACGGTAAATTTCTGCAGTTCCAATTCTTACCCCTCTTGAGTTTAAAGTGGCATCTGACCGACCAAAAATGATTACACCATTATTTTTAGTAATTGTCGCAAAATCACCATGCGCCCAGATGTTCTCAAATTTATTAAAATAGCTCTGTGTATACTTTTTTCTATCCGGATCATTAAAAAAACCAATAGGCATAGAAGGAAAAGGTTGTGTGCAAACCAGCTCACCTTTTTCTTCTTTCGCTGCTTCTTGACCTGTTTCATTAAAAATTTTAACTGCCATCCCTAGACCAATGGATTGTATTTCCCCATCAAACACAGGAATCAATGGGTTACCCAGGGCAAAGCATGAAATAATGTCTGTTCCTCCTGAAATGGAGGATATCTGAATATCACTCTTGATAGCTTTCTGAATATATTGGAAATGATCTGGGAGTAATGGTGAGCCAGTTGAAAGAATCGTTTGCAGTGATTTCAGATTGTACTTTTCTAATGGTCTGATACTTTCTTTCATCATTGTAGTGATATAACGAGGACTGATACCAAAGTGACTGATTCTTTCCTCCTCTGCAAGGTCCCATAAAATATCATTACGCGGATAAAATGGTGACCCTTCATAAAGAATGATTGTTGCTTTGCTTGCTAGAGCACTGACAAGCCAATTCCACATCATCCAACCGCACGTAGTAAAAAAGAATAGCCTGTCATTTGGTTTTAAGTTCAAATGCAGTTGGTGTTCTTTCATATGTTGGATTAGTGTTCCACCTGCAGAGTGGACAATACACTTTGGTTTACCAGTGGTTCCAGATGAGTACATGATGAACAATGGATGATCAAAGGGTAGGGCTTTAAATTGGAGTTCTGCATTTTGATTCAAATAATCATTAAATGGCACAGCATTGTCTAAGCTCTGATAATCAATTTCTGTGTCTAAATATTGAACGATGAAGATTTTAGATAGGCTCTCTATATTGTTAGAAACAGCTGTTATTTTTTCTATTAAATTAAATTTTTTGCCACTGTATTCATATTGATCAATAGCAACTAATACCTTAGGTTTAACTTGTCCAATTCTGTCTAAAATTGCATCAACACCAAAATCTGGTGAGCAAGACGTCCAAATAGCACCTATTGCACTGCTTGCAAGCATTGCAATGATGGTTTCAGGGCAATTGGTCATGATGGCGCCAACAACATCACCTTGTTTAACTCCTTGATCAATTAGAGCTTTAGCAAATGAATTAACTTGATCGAAAAGCTCTTGATAAGATAATTCTTTTCTGTGGCCTTTTTCGTTTCTATAGATGATAGCGGGATGATTATCCTTTCTGGATAAAAGATGTTCAGCAAAATTAAGTTTAGAACCAACAAACCATTTTGAATCCATCATATGGTCACCCGTGTCAAGAATTTTAGATGAAGATTCTTTGAAATTAATGCCTGCAAACTGAACAAAAGATGACCAAAAATTTTCGGGGTTTTCTACTGACCATCGGTGTAATTGTGCATAATTATCAAACTCTTGATTATGATCAATGCTTAAAAACTTCATGTAGTTAGCTAATAAGCTAGATTCACTGCCTTTGGGGTGCCAACTAAGTTTTACTGAGTGATTCATTTTCCAATAAAGTATCTATTAATCAGTTGATAAATAAAAGATCTATAATATAATCTCTATTTATCAGTTGATAAATAAGGATTAGTAAGTTGGTTAATTTTTCATTAGAGTATTTTCCTCCAAGCGATCAGGCCAGTCTCAAAGACTTGTCTAATCAAGCTAGCGTTATGTCCGCATATTCACCTTTATATATGAGTATTACTCATAGTGCTAAAGGGGCAGAAATTAACGAAACAATGCAGACTGTTCGAATCCTTAAAGAACAACTATCAGTTAAAATTTCACCACACATGACTTGCTCTAGTTATTCTAAAGCTGAAATTATAAAAATGGCAGAAGATTATTCATTTTTAGGTGTGGAATCTGTGGTTGCATTAAGAGGACAATTAAGACAAGACAAAAACGTAAGTGAGCCTTATTTTGATAATTCGCCAGACTTTATTTATGAACTCAGTAATAAGTTTGATTTCAAGATTTCAATCTCGGGTTATCCAGAAGGTCATCCAGAAAAGAGGAATGATTCTTCAGATTTACAATATTTGAAAAAGAAATGTGATGCGGGTGCAGATGAGATAATTACTCAATGGTTCTTTTCTAATAACCATTTTCTTCAGTATAGAGATCAATGTGATGCAGCAGGAATCAATATTCCAATTGTTCCTGGGATTTTACCTATTAGTGATATTAGGAAAATAAAGAATTTTGCAATAGCCTGTGGATCAACGATTCCTAAGGAGCTAGAAGAAGCATTTCTAAAAATTGATGATGACGCGCAAGCAACTGAAGAATTAGGCGTTCATTGTGCTATTCAGCAAATAGAGAATTTACATAAAGAAGGGGTTGATAATTTTCACCTTTATACACTTAATAGAAGTGAGATGACTAAACAAATCATTGAGTATTTCGCAGTATTAATAAATGAGGAAGTGATTCTTTCAGAGAAGATTGCATCTTAGACATTTCTTTTGTTCTCTAATAATATTGTCTTTGATTTGGTTGAAAAAGAGGATTATTGTCAATGGTAGGAATTAAATATGGATCGAAGAGATTTATTATCAGGTAAGTTTACAGAAGATAGGCTTAATCTAAATAACTTAAGGCATAGCGCGTATGCTTATGCAAAGTTATTGGGCTCAGTAGACGACGCAATGATTCACTTTAGTCTAGAGGGAACTATTTTTGCACTATTGCCCAATGGGGCTAAATCATTCATTGGCTTTCAAACAATACTAAAAGGTGTTTGGAAACAATATGATCAAGATTCATTTCAATTGAGATTATATGAAACTGGTTTTTTTCATTCTCTAGATTCAAAGGATCAGATTGAAGTTTTTGAAAACCCTATTACGAATCAAACAAATCATCTGTCAGAGATCAAAGGCGGACCTTATGAAACTATAATCAAACCAGCACAACACGATTGGATGATTTCAGGTGATGATGTTTGGATTCAGGAGCCAAAATCTAGAACGGGTTATTTTGGTTCTTCAGAAGCAACCAGCCAAAATAAACAGACTGCATTTGCTAACACTATTTTTAGAGGTAAATTATCTCAGTTAAATGATGAATCATCGATTGCAGCTTCAATGATGACATACAATTATGTCAGCCCATGGTATCCCTTTTTCGAGATGGATGATGTTGATGGAAAAATGTATTGGCAAGCTGTTGGAAATAAAACCCAATCTTGGTCTGATATACCTTCATCAATGCAAGAATATTTAACAAAAAATCATAGGAATTATTTTGAATCGACTAATCCTTGGACAGAGAGGACAAGCACATTGGAGCATTTTAGACAATCAGGTAAGCAGGATAAAGAAAGAGCATGAAAAAACAGATTAACAGGAGAGAAATGATTGGTGGCATGAGTGCTTTAGCGGTTTCTCCTCATCTAGTGTCTGGTCAAGGCCTTAATATTGTAGAACATAAGATTGACTTAAATGACCCAGTTCAAAATGCATTAGCTTATGCCAAATTAGTGGGCACATCTGCTAGGAGCATGGTACACATTTACTATAAAGGCACCATATTTGGAATGACACCAGAGGAAGGCGTGAAACCTATGATTGGACACACCGGTGTTTTAAAGGGTGTTTGGAAGCCATGGATTAACAATAGTTTTTATTACACGCTCTATGACGTAGGCTATTTCATGGATCTGAAGACGGGATTACCTGCAGAAGAATTCGAGAATCCTTTTACAGGTGAGATTAATCGCCCTGTAAAAATTATTGGTGGACCATTTGATCGGGTAATTAAACCAGAAGTAAGACCGTTTGAAAATAGAGGCGATGATCTTTGGCTGGATGAGCCTGCTTATCTCAATTTTGTTAACAAGCTTGATCCGAAAATATGGAAAAAAGCTTCAACAGCAGAGAGACTCAGTTTTCTTTATGTTGAAACATATCATGGAAAATTATCCGATTTAGCAAATCCTGATATCACCAGTGCTCCAATGACAATTACCTCTACACACAATACCAGTTGGTATCCATTTTTTCTGATGGGCCAAAGACCAGGTGGGCATTATTGGCAAGCCATAGGTAAGAAAGTAGAAGACCTTGAAAGCGATGTGCCAGTTGAATTGATTAATTATATTGAGAAAGAGAAGCCGGGATATTTTGAGTCTGAAAAACCTTGGAAAAAGAGAAAGGGTACCTTTCAAGCATACAAAGATGAAAGACAACCTATCACAGGTTGATCTATGAACTAAACAGTTGGTTTGATATTTGCATTTAATCTGAATAAATTGGTGGGATCATATTTATTCTTGATTTCTACAAGTCTTTCATAATTACCTAGGAAATTAAGATTGACATCTTTTTGACTTTCAGAGAATTCATCATTGATATAGAAGCCATCAGTATAAGGAGAAACTTTCTTCCAATAACTTCTTGACCATGCAATATGTGGTGCTGTATCAACACCTTTATTCCAGAATGATCCAGTAATCAAATTATGTTCTGGATATCGATGAGCAAATGCTGTTGCGTCTGGAGCTATAGTATTAATTTTGCCACCAGCTTGTTGGAAAAATGCCATGCTTCCTCTCTCTGAGTGAGGTTCTAAATTGTCAACAATAGCATCTATCAGGCCATCAGTGATGTTAATTGTGAAGCCGCCTTTTAGATATTGAGATCGTCCTCTAGGGTCATTGTCATCACCACTTTTTTGGAGAACAGCATAATCAATAATATCTATATCATCATGTATTATTGTTCCTGCTTTTCTTAATGGTTCAAAAGCTTTATCTGCCATTTTGAGTGGTCCTGCATAACAAACATCAAAGTAAACTGTATTTCCATATCCCATAGGTGGAGCAAAAACAACAGGATCTTGATACATATCCACTGAAGCTTCTAATGAATGCTCACCATGAAATTTAAGTAACTGTTTTACTTGTGAAAAGTCGAATGTGATTCTTCCGCCAACAACATCTTTATTCATTGGGTGTAATTGAAATTCAAACATTGTAACAATCCCAAAATTACCACCACCACCTCTTACTCCCCAGAAAAGATCAGAGTTTTCATTCTCATCCGCATAACGTAATTGACCGTCAGCAGTGACAATTTGAATGCTTTTAATGTTATCTAATGTTAGTCCGTATTTTCTGCCCAATCTTCCAAAGCCACCTCCTGTAGCTAGACCGCCAACACCAGTGTGTGAAACTGTTCCAGCAGTTGTCCCAAGTCCATAAGGAATTGTTGCATCATCAAGGTCGCCCAACCATGAACCACCAGTAATAAAGAACCTTCTGTTTTCTATATCCAAACGATTGCTTCTAAAAGGAGACAAATCAATGATAATACCTTGGTCACATGTGCCTTTTCCAGAAACACTATGACCACCGCATTTAACTGCCGTTAAGAGATTAAATTCTCTTGCAAAATTTACAGCTTTTTGAATATCTGTTTCATCAACACATTGAGCAATTAATGCAGGATTTCTATCGATGATTCTGTTTCTAACCAATCTAGCGACATTATATCCATTATCATCTTGTAACAGTAGAGCGCCCTTAAGGCTTTTTCTAAGGTTTGTTATATCAACCTTCTTTAGTGTGAAGTTTTCACCATCGCCAGTAATTGCTAGCAATTCACTGGGTATTTGACTTTCAGCAGAATATCCTTTCCATGATGGGAAGAGCATAGCTGAAATTGCCATGCTTGAATTAGTTATAAAATCTCTTCTTTTCATAAATTCTCTCTAACTTGGATCTATAATACTTATTTATCAAATGATAAACAATAGAACTATTTATTTATTATCAATAAACGATTAAATTCTAGTTTGATGTTATCCCTAAAGCACCATCCATTGCATTCAAAATACGGTTAGTACAACTATCTTTTAAAATACAATTGACGGTCAATAAAGCTAAATCCTTTCTAGTTACTTTTCCTACAACAGCTATGTTGTCGCTTAAAAATGCTTTATTTGTTGCTGGTGTATCATCATAGACAATAATGCCTGTTTTAATAATTGTGTAATTGAGACCACTATTAATTAGAGACTGTTCTGCCTCACCCTTGGCTATCAATATATCTTTCCATATACTGTGTTCAGGATTTGGACCTGCACCAACTGATCCGATCAAAATAAAATGTTTTACACCATTTCTCTTTGACCATTTACTGAGGTTTAGTTGTCCAATGGCATGTGGATTTTGACTTTCTCCAACTTTAGCAATTGCATTAATTACTACATCATAAGCGACATCACTAAACACTTGTTCCATATCCCCTTCTAACATAACATTGCCTTTGAGGTATTTGATATTAAGGTCTTTTAGCCTTGAGCGATTAGAGTCTGATCTGCTTAAAACAGTTATATCCTTATAATCATCATATAATGCCTTCACAATCTCAGAGCCAACTCGTCCTGTTCCACCAATAACTAAAATTGCTTCGCTAGACTCTGCAAAACCATTAGAGAAGAATAGAATGAAAATAAAGCTAAAATTTAAGGAGCATTTAAGCTTATTTCCCATCCAGATAAAAAAACCACTATGAATCATAATTTAAGTTTATTACTTTACAGTCTAGAGTATTTTATTAAAGATTAATCTTTTAGAAAATATCTACAAGCGTATTGCTTATTAATCAAATGATAAATAGTATAGAGTTCAAGAAAATAATCTTTAAGGGATAAAAATGAAATTCAAAGTCTTTCACATAGTTTTAATTTTATGTTTTGTATCAAAAAGCACTTTTGCCCACTCAAATGAACAGCATAATAATGAAGCATTAGCGCATGCCATATCTGGGTTAGGTGGGTCTGTGGTTTTGAATGAACTTAAAGGCTATAAGATAGCAAGTGAAAGAGACGAATACATTATGGGTCAAGGAGCTGAACCTGGAAAAGGCATGATGTTATTAGCTGCCCCTTCTACAATTGTTGCTCATAAACTTGATAACCAATCAATTAGAGTAGATTTAATCACCACTCTTGCGGCCAGAGAGGGAGGTTATTTAACTAGAGAAGTTAATACTTTATTGCTAGGAGACGCAGGATATCTCAGTGAAGATGACCCTATGGGTATAGTTAAAGAAAGAGACAAAGTACTCTCTCCTGATAAGGCAGCGGCAAGCATAAAAACAGAACGACTTCTTAATCCACATCTATTAATCAAAGAGGTTTTAAATAACCCTGGCTTATTGCTAGACCAAAACATTCAGACAAATACTCAGCGGGGTTGGAGATATCATCAAGATGAAGTGATGCCTGTCACCATAGATCGTATTCGCCAAACAGGATTAAGAACACTCATAGCAACTAAAGAGTGGGAGAGTCAAGCTAGTAAGAAAGTTTTCTACTCGAAGATGATCAATAAAACAATCATCAACCCACAATGGTTTAATGATTGGAAGAGTAGCACTCAAATCGATGAAGAAAAATACGAGCAGTTCAGTCTAAAGGATAAAGTCTATCCCATAACTTTCTTTGTGAATAAAAAAACAGGCTTAATAGAAAAATTAAGCACCATGGAATGGGATGTTGTCTATGGTGATATTGAAATTGAGGTAAAATTTGATGATTGGAATATGGACAGTAAAATTCCTTTTCCCATGACGGTGAGAATGTCTCAAGGCGGTGCACCAAGGTGGGAAATCAGACGAAAAAGTGTTGAACTCAACCCAGATTATTCAGATGATTATTTTGACCCTCCTGGGCAGCTGAAATATGTTCATGATGAGGTAGCAGCTAAAAGAGGCTGGGAAGTCAGTCAGACAATTAGGATGTTCACTTTATCCGTTGCCTATAGACCCGAAATTAATGCATTGCAATTAGATGACGGCGTTCATTACCTGTCTGCTTTTCCTATTGATGGGGTGTACACGATGGTTGTTGAGCAAGACAATGGAATTGTAGTAATAGAACCTGGAATGAACGACTTAAAGGGCGAAGAGATTATCAAATGGATCAAACAAAACATACCCGGTAAGCCCATCACACATATTATTCCTACTCATCATCATAATGATCATGGGGCAGGCATTAGGCCTTACGTTGCTGAAGGAGCAGCTTTAGTAACACATGAGGCAGCGATAGATTTTTACCATGCTCAAATTAATCGACCAAAATCGTCTGTGGTTATTGATGCACTTGATAGAAAGTTTAAAAAAGGATTAGAAACGCTCATCGGCGTATCAAGCAATGTTGCTTATACAATTGAAGATACTGATCGACCAGTTGTTATCTATCCAGTATTAAACGGTCATGTGGAAGATATGGTTATTATCTTAGTGGGCAATAAGAATTTTCTCTACGCAGGAGATCTATACATTAGCGGTATCGCTAGGGATAAACGATCAGGAACCAAAAGAGGATCCAATGTTGTACCATATCATTCAGCCATATCATTGAATGAAACGATAATGAAATTTAACATTCCCAGAGGGCCTCTATTGGGTTCTCATGATAAAGAAGCAGTCAGTTATCAAGATTTAATTGATTACATCACCGATTGAGAATTACATTGAGAAGGGTGTATCAGTTTTTTCAAATTACAGCGCCTCTGCTCTGTTTATCATTTATAGCTTTGAATATTAATTCCCATGAAATTAATGCATCACAAGTGATCAAGGATTGTGAGCATTGCCCACAAATGATTATTATAGAACCTGGTGAATTCATTATGGGCTCATCATCAAGCGTTGAAGGATCTAGGGATGATGAGCGGCCACAGCATCAAGTTCGCATAAAGTATCTTTTTGCTGCGGGTCAGCATGAGGTCAAAAGAATTGAGTTTAAGCAATTTATACGAAGCACAGGATATGACATGTCAGGTGGTTGTTATGGAGCAACGGAAAATGGTATTCAACTTGGAAAAAATTTAGATTGGAATGATCCTGGTTATCCCATTTCAGATGATCATCCAGTTGTCTGTGTGAGTTGGAATGATGCCAAGGCATACACAAGTTGGTTATCAAAAAAGACTGGTTACAGATATCGACTTTTTTCTGAATCTGAGTGGGAGTATGTAGCCAGAGCAGGAACAGATACCGCTCGTTTTTGGGGAGACAGCGAAGAGGGATGTGAATATGCAAATGGTGCAGATCTTGATATTACGCCAGAAGCATTTCTAGAAGAAATGCGAGCCAGACAAACAAAAATTGTGTTACCTGAAAACTGGAAAGTTGCAAACTGTCATGATGGTTTTATTACCTCAGCTCCCGTAGGTTCCTTCAAGCCCAATGCATTTGGTATTTACGATATCTTAGGTAATGTTGCAGAGTGGGTAGAGGATTGTTATAACGATTCCTATATAAATGCCCCAAATGACGGCTCAGCAAGATTATATGGTAACTGTGATAGACCTATATTAAGAGGTGCCTCATATTACGATATGCCGATCTACTTGAGATCATCAAATCATTATGGCTTTCAATCAGATCAATCAAAAAATAAAGATACTCGTTACATCAATTTCGGTTTTAGAGTAATGCGAGAAGTGACAGAACATTAATGAGATCAATAACTGTTTTACTGAGCCTTGTATTGATTGTTATTTTCTCTAACGCGGTGTATGCCAATCCAAGTAATCTTGAATCTTTACCTTTATGCCAATCTTGTCATGGAGATATGCTTCAAGGGAATGAATCTCTCAAAGCTCCATTAATATCAGGACTAAGTCAATGGTATTTATATCGTCAGATGAAAAATTATAGAGATAGTATTAGAGGTACCCATCCTCAGGATATTTTTGGTCAAAGCATGCGACTAAGCATCATGAATCTATCTGATAATGAACTTCGAGCACTTGCAGAATATATTTCTACAATCAGTGTTGATAAACAGCCAATAAGCATTCAAGGAGACATAGAGACAGGCAAATTTGTATTTGAACATTGTATTTCATGTCACGGTGAATTTGGAGAAGGCGATCAGACCATAGGTGCACCAAGATTAACAGGTCAAAGTGATTGGTATCTTTATGAGCAAATGATTAATTTTCAAAAGGACATAAGAGGTAACCATCAAGACGATCTATATGGAAAACTAATGAAGGACATGGCATACATGTTTGATGAGCAAATGTTGAGAGATGTGGTGTCTTATATTTCAACCATTGATCAAGAAGACAAAAAATAATCAGTTAAATAATTTCCTTAAATTTTTCTTCAATACTCTCTAGAAGATCAGGAAACTCTTCTCTGAGACATGCAATATTCATTTTTGAAAATGGTCTGTCAGTTTGGCTTTCTGTAGCATGTCTGGTTGCATCAATGATTATTCTGCTACCCATACCTCTTTCAATGGCACTAGGGTCTCCACTCAATCCAATAGCATTGTCGATCATTTCTGATGAACGCTGTGGCTGCCATCTTGACCCTAGTGCATGAAGAACTTGATTTAAGTTATGAATATCAACATCTTCATCAAAGAGAACGGTTATTTTTGCAATTTTCAAAGACGTAGAAATAGAACGTCCTATATCAAAGGCTTTATTAGTGCTTGTTTTTTTTATTTTTACAAAGCAAAAACCTGGAAACTCTAGTGGGTAATGCAACCCTATGAAATCATCAAACTCGGAACGATACTTTCTGTTCAGATTGGCTTCAATGGGCGCGGTCAAGCAACCTCGGGTAATACCAGTGAATTGATTTGGAATAATAGGGTTATTTCTATGCGTGATGGTTTGAACATTCATCAAGAAGTTTTCCTTTTGCAGTTCACCTATGTACCCATACATCTCTCCAAATGGTCCTTCTTCTTCCATTTCATCAAGGGGTATTTCTCCTTCTATGATCAGTTCAGAATGAGCAGGCACAGATATAGCTGAGGTTTCACATTCAACAATTTCTAGGGCTTGACCCATGAGCCCACCTGCTATGGCTAACTCATCTTCACCATATTTTGCTACTTTTGATCCACTCATTGAGAAAGTGATAGGATCAGTACCTAGCACAATTGCAACTTGAGCAGTGGTCCTTCCTTGTGCCTTTAGTTTCTGAAGAAATTTCCATCCATCCTGATTCACCTGAGGATTGATCCCAATTCTTTTTGAGCTTTTGATTTGGCAACGATAAGTGCCCACATTTCTTCCGAGTTCATCATCCTCCATAACCACGCTCCCAGTATTGATGTAGCACCCATTATCTGCAGGGTTGGTTTGTAGGAATGGAAAATTGAAAAGATCTATCGCATCGCCTTCGACAATATTTTCTTTGCACGGCGCCTTACTTGCATCAATGGTTACGGGTTTTATGATGGGCCATTTGCCATCTTTATCAATGTGCTGCTCAATTTTGTCTAATGCTAACTGATAATTTTTTTGTACCGAAGACTTATCAGGCATGATGCCAAGTGCTAATGCCTCAAGATCCCATTTCCCAAATAAATTTCCCACAGATGATTGTTCAAATACATTATTCTTTGAATGAATCTTGTCAAAAAATAAGACTGGCGCTTCACGGACATTGTGTTTTTCA
>Ga0257111_1000128_pt1 | contig 30380 bp, 16 predicted proteins | sample LP_taG_6_FD_191567 | JGI IMG/M metagenome (GOLD analysis project Ga0257111, IMG submission 191567) | Marine microbial communities from Northeast Subartic Pacific Ocean, Canada - LP_J_2015_P26_500m | ecosystem: Environmental > Aquatic > Marine > Oceanic | place: Canada: Northeast Subartic Pacific...
TAAGACCAGATTGAATCCACATTCCATTTATAATAATATCCAATAATTTCTCCATCTTCATCTTCACCCCACCAATGCAATTCCTGTTTACTCGTAGTAATGGTAGTAAATGCATGCGTGAGAGTATCCCATACAAATTCTGGATCGGGTGTTTCCAAAATAGCATAAATCGGTTGTCCTGTTATGGAGTCTAAGGAAGCAAATACTGTATCAGATGCGGTTAAAGATAAATACGTATTTGGTGATTGCGGGTCAATTGGATTGGATAGATCATCGTACTCCCATACGGAACAGGAGAAAATGAATAATGAAATAATTATTAAATATAATCTGCTCAAATCAAACGCAGGGGTTTTTCAACCCCTGCTTATTATACAAATTATCGCATGAGAATCATTTTTTTATGATCAATAAATTCACCTGCTTTGATACGATAAATATATGCTCCGGAACTGACAGGGCTACGATTATCATTCATGGCATCCCAACGTATTACATACATGCCAGGGCTATAATTCTCATTAACTAGAGTCCGCACTTTCCGTCCTAGCAAATCATAAATGATTAATTGGACATTCTCTTCCATCCCAATCTCAAATCGGATCTGGGTTTCTGGATTGAATGGGTTTGGGAAATTATTATGCAGAGCATATCTTCGTGGGACATCAATATTATTTATCCCTAGCGCCTGTCCAAGATCAGCCAAATCACGGATTTGAATCTTATATGTACCATAACTAAAGTTTAATATTCCCGTTACTTGGGATAGTGTAGCTCCATCTTCCAACGTACTTAAATAATTGTCTGCCTCCATCGTAGCCATGTCATCATCAATCAAACATTCCACGCCTGAAGCGTCTACTATTCCCCAATCATAGGCATTGATTGCAGATACCGTAACATCCGATACAGTAACTAGGCACCCTTCATACGATTCCACTTCTTCCCCATCCTGAGCTAAATCAGCTGTGCTAACACTCATAGGGGCTATACTATTACCCATACTATGAACTGTAACTTCAGTTACATCAATTAATTTCGTATTTCCGTCATATTTAAAGTGATACTCTGGATCAAAGTCTTCTACCATACCAGTAACGGTTATTTCATCACCACGATGTAATATAGAGTTATCCCAACCATCAAATACTACACCACTCCATTGTTCGCTCTCGCTTTGAAATGCATAAGCACCATACCCGCTATTATATTGCGCTGAATCAGCTGTTACGATACCCATAACCGTTACCTCGCAACCATTATACGGTGATTCACCATTTGGCCATGGTGAAAATTGCACATGATGTAATGTTAACTCATCATTGGATGTTGCATATCCAAGATAGTTTCCATTTTCAGCATCTGGAAATTCAGACCATTTAATTTCTGATTGATCGGCACCATCATCAGCAGCTTTTACAAAGTATTCAACGAATGCATTGTCTATACCGCTGGCAGGTATCGATCCCGACCAAGTGTCATCTGCTGTATTTGACATAGAAATAATATTCCAACTACCTTCATTTACTCTATAGTATACGCTGGCTTCCGATATCGTTGAATTATCAGTGATATTTGCAGAAACTACCACATTATCGGGAGGTCCTGGGTCACAAGGATCTCTTGAAACATCCATAATATTTGGTGGTCCAGCTCCGAATTCAATATCAGAAACATATAAAGGTTCTATTTTATATGTAGATGAATCTGCATATGAACCATAATGATTGTATACCCAGCCACGTATGGAGCTGACGTAGGATCCAACGGGTGGTCTTCCAACTGCTTCCTGCCAAACAGAAATGCTATCGGAATCATCATCTACTTTTACTTTACCACTTCCATCATCAATGGTCCACTCACCATAATCAAGATCATTTTCAATTACAATAGCATCACTGGCGCGAACCATTACTGTTCCCCATTGCTCCGCTTCCGTTGGCCAACGCAAATCACCTGTATTCACATCTACAGTATCAGGTAACGGAACGCCTACAGAAATAATATTGATAGGTTCCGTAATAAATAATTCTGTCAATCCTCCTGGGCCAGGTGAATACTCATATACATAACCAGTGCACTGTACCCGGTCTCCTTCAAAAAGAACGGGAAAGGCCGAACTATCCGGGTCATAAGAAAGTATGGAACTCCATGGGCCACCATTCTCATCCTGGTAAATAAACTTTATACCATCTCCAGCATAACTTAATCCAGTAGGCATTGTTACAATTCCTTCAATCGTTACGGTATCTCCAAGCAAGTAAGAAAAATCCGATTCGTCAACTTCACTCGCTTTCATCAAATCACTATATAGAACTTGTTGTACGCGCTGAATTCTTGTTGCACCATCTTCTACGACATCTCTCGCAAGTCTTGGCTGTATCTTCGTATTGCTGAATGAATAGTCAAGACATCCTACCACTTCAGCTAGTTCTTGTAAAGAATCTGGCCAATAATAATAATCCCAACGATCATCTACTCGAACCGAGTTTGTACCATCCGTCACTGACCATTCGCCATATCCGATATCAGGATCATCTACGGATACATCATGAACTGCTATTAAACAACTTTCAAATTTTTCCGCATCTGTTCCATCCGTCATTATTTGTCCCGGGGTAACCACAGTTGGTTCTATCATTACGGCTGCAGAACCATGAATCATAAATTCAGATACATTAATAATCTGCGTTAATCCATAATACTCATTTACTGTTCCCGTTAATGTAACGCTATCTCCTTCTGCAATAGAATGAACCGTCCCAAGTGCAGATGAAAAATCAAATTCATCCCATCCACCACTTTGATACACAATTATTCCATTCCATCCTCCTGTTGTATCCTGGATATATAGATGGCTATTACCACCTCCCCAAAATTCTGTTGTAACGACTCCAGAGATAGTTACTTCTTGTCCATTTAAAGGGCTCTCATCATCTGTAGATGGGTCTGCAACATATTGAATATCATAAATGGAAGTTACAGTTTGAGGGTTGGTTTGATTGGCTGCACCAGGTGTTGGCGTATTAAACGATTCCCAATTTGCTGACCCATCTGGATATCTACCATAGGATATATCATCTGTTTGCTCACCAAAACTTAAGGAGTCCACAAAGACAGTATCTGTCCCAGAAATAAAAATGAGTCCAATATCTTCCCCATCTCCGCTTAATTTGATATCAGCTGTATGTAATATGCCTTGACTATCCTGGTCTTTATCTGCCCAAATAACGATATGTCCTCCTGCTTCTACCGTTGTCGTAGCAGCATCCGTAGTAGGAATCTGTTCCCAATTTCCTATGTCTTCTAAATCATCTGTAACCCATAAACCTCCAATGTCTACTGCTTCATCTCCTGGATTATAAATTTCAATAAAGTCTTCCATCTCACCATTGCCATCATCACAACATAAATCCGTAGCTGCTAGAAATTCATTAATAACAAGTTCTGGCGCTTCCACTACATCTTCCGCTGGAGTAAAGTCAGTATAATATCTTGGGAGGATTTGGTAATCTGAATCAAAAGGATCTGTAGAGTCAAACTGTCCAGCAATCCCCTTTACATCAAACGGTGCATCTGGTTCATCATTCCCAATGATATTCATATCACTATCAATACGCATGGTTACAGTAGAAGTACCTCCATCATCAGTTATGGTAAGATTAGAACTGCCTCCTGTTGGCCAGGTGCCCTCTGAAATGCTAACACCGTTAATCTTGATTAATTCAGATTCATAATCCTCTCCATTCGCAACATAATCAGCAACGGTTACAACTTGGAAAGCTGGGAGAGGATTATTCTGACTAATTAATGTTATGTCATCAGCGCTTCCAGGAATAATTTCTAATTTGCCATTATAAATATCTAACTCTCCAGTTACTTCTACACTATCACCAACAGCAAGCTCAACATACGGTGCGCTAAAGTGAAAAATAACCATCCCTCCGGTACCATCTTGCAAACCATATTCTGTATTTGATGTTTGGAAATTCGGTGTAGTAACTATACCTCGAACTGTAACACTAGCACCTTCATCCTGGGTCCGTGCTTCAGCAATTGTCATATACGTACTTAATTGTGAAATCCATGTTTGTACTAACGTTCTATTTGCAGAAGACATTAATTCACTTGGAGGCATTTGCCCACCATAGGTTCCGCCATTCGTTATCTTATCATACAGTACTGAATTATCAGGATCTCCACTTGCTATTCGTAAGGCACTACCATAGTCATTCCCAGAAGAGGACACATCTACCAAATTATTATAACTTTGTCCAGATGTTAAATCTAACAAAGAGCTATGTCCATACGTATGACAACTGGTACAATTACCATTCCATAATGGTTGAATTTGAGTATCATAGTCTACTGTTTGTGCAGCTATGACTGTAATGAACAAGGGTATAAATAGAACTTTCCTCATATTAAACTCCTCCTACCGGGTATTATTTTATAATAAGAAATTTACCTTCCTTTATCTTTCCATAAGATAAAGTTTCTTTATCCAAATTTTTCACTGTAAATAAATATAATCCTGATGCAATAGCCTGATTGTCTTTTGTTATCAAATCCCATGCATGTTCTCCTCCGCTTAATTGTGGGGCTTTGTACTCATCAATATTATATACATCATTTCCTTTATAGTCAATATTATGTTCAAGTATATCTACTAAATCACCTGCAAGTGTAAAAATCCGTATTTCTGCTTTGCCCGGCAAATTAGTAAACCATATCATCTGTGATCTGCTTCCATACCCATCCCATTTCGCCTGTCCTTTATATGGGTTTGGATACACACTAGGTTCTCCATCCCAATCATCAGAGTCAGGTTTTACTCCTGGATATACATATCTTCTGTTTGCATAAATAGAGCTTTCCAAACTTTCTAGATTCGCATCTGTGTCACCCCGATCATACGCAGTAATAGTATAATAATTTAGCCAACCATTTTTCACATGATCATTTACGAACTTATAATGATAAAATGAGCCATTAATTTGAACACTATCTGATTCTCCAAATTCATTGATAATCTTTATCACTTGAAAGCCTGTATTATATCCAATATCCATATGATTTGGGTGAGATAAATCATATTCTCCTAATAAAGTAAATTCATCCTTAGAGTCATTCATTGTTTTTCTAGCACCGTATACCCGATACCCTTCAAAATCCATCTCACGACTAATTGGATCGATAAAACTTTCCGCATTCTTTTGCCAGTACACAGTAACCATTTGATCATCTACATCGATTGCCATATTTGGTGCTGGAGGTGGCTCCGGAAGTATATATCGATCAATTATGCCATTATCATCTAAATCTTCATCGGGATCAAGAATATTATTACGATTCTTATCTTCCCCATTATAGGCTCGTTGAGCCCAGTCTGCATTCACATATAAATTTTTTCTTCGTTCCGGTGAATCTTCCCCAGTACCATTCCATTTTGCAGTAACGACTGCCATTACAATATTACAAGAGTCACCTGGAGGTAATTCCCAAGATGATGAATCAGCCTCAGTCGGAACACTTCCAAATGGTCCCGTTGAAAATAAGAAAATCCAACTGTTTGATTCATTTGGATATCCATCTGGTCCGTACTCAGGGCCAGTTCCCTGTGGTACGGAACTAGATAATTTTTGATACCTTTCGTTATCATCTAATGGCATACTGTATACTGGATAAGATGAATTATTGGAATTAGTCCACACCCATTGATTATAATTTGATCGCACATACGGACGGGGAACATTCCCTCCAAGCCAAGTTATTCCAATATAGCTTTGCGCCCAGCCATCATCACCATCGACATCATATTGATATGCAATATCTCGATTAAATTGAGAATCATCGCTTGAAACATCATAGCCATCCAAATTATCGTACCAAGTAAAACCTCCTCCAGGCTCATATATATTCGTATAGTTCATATTAGCAACAGAAGCATCCGTCCATAAGCCTGCATGTAAATTTTGAATAGTCTGATCTGATTGGTTTTTTATTGTATAGCTCAGAATAACAAATGCATCAGCAAAAGAAAAATTCCAAGCGTAGGATGTAAGTTTAACATCAATTCCTAGCGGTGTATGATTTGGAATATTCATATCATCGGATGGTTCGGCACCATAATCACGAAACATAGTTTTAAAATCCTGATGCGATGTGGCATAAGGAGAAAAATATTGAGCGATAGAATCCAAAGAAGTCGAAGATATAGAAGATTCAATATCAATATTTTTAACTGCGGAAAATTCAAACCCTTCCTGACCTGATTCAAATACACCATCCACAATTGCGGATGAAACACGGCGTTGTCCATTCACAATGCCTCCCACCCATAAACCAGCATAAGAAAAATGCTCCACCTGATCTCTTAGAATTTCCGTATTCTGTTTGTATTGACAAGAAGGTAGAATTCTTCCATCAATTTTATTCCACCCATTTCCCAATACACCAAAGTTAGTTACCGTAAGGCCTAATTGACCAACCGAAGTATATTTATCATACACATCAGAGACTGATTGTGCCACAATAAAATATGGCAATACAATACCAACAATTATAATATAAAAAAATCTATTCACCCTCTCCCCGGTTTTGGACTACTAATACTCTAAGTCAAATTAATGAAACGTATTCGAATTTACCAATGGATTGGATGGATGGATTATTTCATTAACATCAGTTTATGTGTTATTATTTTCTTTTCAGATTCAAGTGAAAGAAAGTATATACCACTTGGTGCATTATTTGCTTCCCATATGGATTGATAATATCCAGGAGTCGTTTTTGCATGATAAATATTTTGCACTAATCTTCCATTAATATCGTAGATATTTAATGAAACAAAAGTTGTGTGATTTACAGAAAATGAAATCTGAGTATTTGGATTAAATGGGTTAGGATATGGTGCGTATAATTCAAACTCATTAGGCAATAAATGATCATTTATTGTAGAAACTACAATGCTATCATTCCAAGCTCTTCCAGGTGTACCCAAATCTCCATCACCATACAACATTGATGATGCTACCCAATTAGAATCGATAGTATTATCGCTAGTATGATCGATCAGATACATGGAAACACCGCTTGAATAGGGAAATGTTTCTCCATAAGAAATATCATCTACAACCTTTTCATCTTGATCCAATAATATAATCTCATCATCACTATTTGCTAATGCAAATGATGAATAAGTATAATCAGAAACATAACCACCATTTACACTTTCATTTCCATTTCGGCCTAACACCATATACTGACCTGGTTGGATTTCAATACTAGAACTGATTACATGCGAGTCACTTTCTCCATCCATAACAGTCCATCCATTCAAATCAATTGTAATAGAATCCATATTAATAATTTCAAACCATTCTCCGTACGAATCAGATACGGCAGAAGGATTTGGCATTACTTCCGAAATAACTATATGATAATCTGATTCATCTCCGCTTGGAAATTGAAAATCAGCAAACACAGGTAAATGATCAGATGCTGCATGTATAGCATTGGCCATTTCTTCACTTACAGCGCTATTGGTACCACTATTAATTGCTTCATTACAATGCTGACCATCGTTACCAAAAGCAGTATATGTATTTTCAATATATGTCATTTCATAGGATTCTTCCATCACAGAAGAGGAAGCAAATATCCAATCAAACCGATCATCCATTCCTCCATTTGCTCCACCTCCAAATTGCGTAGTTCTAGGAGATTGAGTATGTACATCTGCAAATTCACATTCTGAACCTGTTTCGCTTGTAGGCGCATGCCATTCACCAATACGATTAATAGGGTCAAATAGTTGACCAATAACATTATCTCCAGCAACTGTTAGCATATCAAATGCAGGTTCTGATGTGGAACTATTGCTATAAATATTAAAATCACCACATACAATAAAATGAGCCCCTGATGACAAATTATTCAAATAACTACGTAGGATTGTAGTTTCAGCAAGTCGTTCCTGGGCATTACTTTGTCCAGAGCTGGCCTTCAAATGGACTCCGTACACGCGGAATTGAACAGAAGATTCTACATGTTCGAGAACCCATTCCACCACATTCCTTGTGCCTGATCCTTGGGCTGTATTAACAAGAGATGTGCTAATGTAATTGAAATATTGTGACTTATAATATAGTGCAATATCTTGACTTGCAGACTGATTAGTAAATTCAGCTCCCATCCATTCATTTGGTTGGGCAATATTTAATACATCATTTAAAAAATGATTAAATCCATTATCCGTATTCACCTCTTGACAAACAATAATATCTGGCTGAATCTCATTAATAATTAATTGGTAATAGGGTTCTCGATCATCCTCATCATCATAATTCAAAAGATTGTATGTCAAAATTGTATGATTGGACTGCGATAAAACACTACTTACTACAACATAACATATTATAAAAAAATATTTTATATACATTATTATAATTCTACCTGAATCGATCCGACTTCAATCCCTCGATGATTTTGTAATTTGATATTATCATAAATCTGTAAAGCTTCTACTTGTTCTTCACTAATCAACTTTAGTTCTTTCAATATTGCTATTGTAGCTATTGGATTACATCGCTGGTTCCCATCTATTATTTTTATTGCTATCCCGTATGCATCGCCTTTGGAAGTTCGAATTCCAAGTCCGCGGACTCCCTCTCCTCCAACTTTGGTAACAGCATTCCCGTTCATTGCTTTAATAAAATCTGTATCAAATCGATCTTTACCAGCAATATGATATGGATTAGATATGATAGCATCATACAATATATTTAATTCATCATAATCAGTACTGGCAAATTTTTGATACATAAGAGCAAGATTATATAATGGAAGAAAGGGAACAGGAGCGCTGCATCCATCAATAGTAATAGGAAATTCTTCTAGTTCAGAAAAACGTTTTACTTGCTCTATTATTTTCTTTTGTACAAGATGATTTTCATCAGTATATCCTTTGGGATCTTCTTGTAAATAATTAGCTAAGGAGAGCATACCCGCATGCTTACCGCTACAATTATTATGTAAAGGATTTGGTTTCTCCTCATTATATAATAATGCCTTTTTAGATTCTTTATCATATGGAGAATGAGCGCCACATTCATAATACGATATATCATATCCAATTTTTTGTAACATGCTCATTGCCGTATTTACATGTACATCTTCACCATTATGCGATCCACACATAAGCGCAATTTCTTCTTTAGTAAAATTAAAATGCTTTGTAGCTCCAGCTTTCACTGATGCAGAAGCCTGAAAGGGCTTTAATGAAGAACGTACGCAGGTTAAATAATGTGCATCACCATTGCTATAAAGGATTTCACCTTTCGCATCAACAACTACAACAAACCCAACATGCATGCTTTCAATAAAATCTCCACGATGAACTTTACATAGTATTGGCATGAGTTATTTTACAGCGAAAGATGCAAATTGAAATTTAAAGCCATTCTTTTTCAACTTTGGAATCTCATTTTTTAATACTTGAAGAGTTGAATTTTTTGCATGACCAACACCTATCGCGTTGCCTTTAGTTTCTGCTTTATCAACCAACTTATATAGTTGTTCACGAATCTTATTTATGTCATCATCGTTATCGAGAAATACGTGTCTTCTTGCTGTGGGGACGCCTCTTGCACGCATAATGTCCTCCGCAACTGTTTGGGTAGTAGTTCGACTATCAACAAAATATTTTCCATGACGTTTTAATACATTGCTTACAATATTCATTATTCTTTTATCAGCAGTTGCTTTTGACCCTTGGTGATTATTTAACCCCACTGCTTCTGGGAATTCGGAAATTACTTTTTCTACTCTTTGTTCAATTTCACTACTAGTCATAGACTCAGTAAGTATGTATTCTATCTCACCACGCGTATCGGCAGTAGATTCCATGGGCATATGGATTATAACCTCATAACCCCTCTTATTTGCTTTTTCGGAGAATAGTTTACTATTTTTGTGTCCTGGAATTACGGCAAGGGTTATATCCGCATCAAGAGTTAAAAACCCTTCAGACACTTCATCATTTCTATATCCAAAATCATCAATAATAATGATAATATTTCCAAGCGTTATTTCTTCAATAATAGGCGTTGATTGAGGAAGGGGTACCGTAAGGGTTTTTGTTTCTTCAGTTCGTGACTTCAATACAAGAAGAATACAAACGGACAATAATACAATAATTAAAACAAAAAGGATTTTTAAACGATTAAACAGCATTATGGTAATTTTATTGAAATATCAAGCATTTGCGGAAGACCTAAATGCTGAGATCCAATCTGAATACCATAATGAAAATTTAATAATCCTAATCGAATCCCAAAACCACCAGAAACAACTGTTACTTCATTTGAAGACTGCGTTCCAAAGCGAAGATCAAACTTTTCAAATTTTGTTTCACTGGCAACTCGAATAATTGATCCATTAACAAGCGACGATTTTTCCGCTGATAAACAAATTTTATGTCCCCATTTTGATGCAGGAAATTGATAGGATAGTGCTGATAAAAAACGAAGTGGAAGAACTGGGTTATAACTATCTGTATTATTAATAAATCCTGTATTTAATATAGAAAAACCTAAATCAATGTTCTTGCCAAAAGAACGTGTAATCCCTCCATCAAATGTCATTCCAGAAACATTTTCTGTGTATAATTGAATTAATATATAGCGAACAGTGGCTCCAATGGTTATAGCCCCATAAGTTTGGGAATAACTGCTAGCCGCAGCGAATGAACTTGAGCTAAAAGTTGCTAATGGGTGATCTGTGGGCCGGTTGCTTCTAAGCTCAAGATCGCTGACCCCCATATGCCTGATATTTAACCCAATATTTCCACGACCTATTTTTGATGCTAAAGAAAAAGATGAGTTTGAAATATTATTCAACCAAGATCCATAAGAAATATTCAATGCAACTCCTTGGGATGGAGCATTAAGCAATGCAGGATTATTTAGCGTTAAACTACCAAAAAGAGGACTGGGGCCAAATGCTAATTCTATTGCACTTGATGGAACAGATAAAAATTGTGTGCCTAAGCTGTATCCAAAACTAACAAAGATAAATAAATATAAAATATGTCTAGAAATTAAAAGCATATGTAAACACATGAATTAATCCTTGGGAAACGGAATGAGGTTCCGCTACTACAGCATAATCAAAAAATGCATCATTTGTTTTCAAAAAAGTAAAATTTAATCCTGCTCCTAAAGAAAATCTTGAATCACCAAATCCACCACGAATAAAATATTTATCAGAAAAACGATATTCTCCACCCAATCTTAATTTAGTGCCTAATATTTCTTTCTGATTAGCTACAACGCCAATATCACCTACAATATAAATTTGTTGAAAAGTAAATGTTGTTCCAAAATGATACATAGTTGGAAAAGATTCTTTATAAATACGTCCCTCTCCTTCAAGGACTTGTCCGGTATTCCATTGATAATTAGTGTTTAAATCTTTAATAACAAAAGCAAAGTTTAATTTTTCTTCTGATAGTAGCATAAATCCAATATCAAATCCAGTCCCTTTTCCAGCTAATTGACTCTCATTCATTGGAAGTTGATGGTTTAGTATTTTCACATTGATACCAAGTGAAAGCCAAGGAGTAATTCTTTGTCCAAAACTGATAAATATTGCATCTTCACTTGTTGACAACTCTTGCGTTTTATATCCAGAAGTTGAGCGACCTTGAATATTATCAACTCCACTACTTATCCAAGCAACACCCAGCCCTGCAGTAGGAGGTAAGCTAGTAGATATACTTGACATCATAAGCCTTCGATCAAGATTTAATGAATGATAAGAAAACCCAATTTGTCTTTTATTAATAAACGCCAGAGTCGCAGGGTTATGATACGCAGCAAACCCCTGATCAATTTCTGCTGTAAAACCACTTCCCATCGCTAATGATCTAGCAGAAGTACCCATCCGTAAAAATGCACCGGAATAACTTGCATAGTCTGATCCATAAATTGATGAAAATAAAATAACGACGATCATGATATAACTTCTCATCTATTTTACCACAATCAGTTTAACCCAATGAGGTGATGGCTTACTACTTTGGTTTTCAGGATATGTAAGCTTTACAAAATAAACACCATTATGAACATAAACCCCCTGTTGATCACGACCATTCCATTTTAATGTGCCTGATGATGAAATACGTTTATCGAATGATGTAGCATACACTTTTTCCATTGCAAAATTATATATATCAATATCAATAACAAATGTACCGGACCATTCATTCGTATGAAAACGTACATATCCATTATCATTAAGTACATTATGAGTATATGGGGAAAAGGGGTTTGGGTAGGCATAATCCTCATTGATATCATATTCTGCTCGAAAGATTTTCCAGCTTAACCCATCAAGATCATATGAATGAGCTGCACCATCTCCTGTTCCTATCCAGATTGAGCGGTCACCATAATATGAACGATTATCAAATGCTACACTATAGACTTCATCTGCCAATACTTCATCTAGGTCATATATAGCCGTATTTGGAATAGGAATTGCCTGATGCGCTGGCTTATATAAAGCCCAGTTAATTCCATCCTCTGTTTTCCAAAGACCATTTGCTGATGCAGCAAACACTAAAGAATCAAATGCAGCAATATTGTAAATCCTTTCACCTAATAATGCAGTATTCCATGATAAACCATCATCTATTGTATAGCTTAATCCGCGCTTTTCCGTTGGGTCATCTGCATTTACAGTAGCTGCCCAAATAATTCGTTTTCCATTCAATCGTTGAATTTCTAATCCAACAACAAAATTACCAGATAAATTATCCATAGGGTATGAATAATGTTTCCAATCAATACAATTCCCGGATCCAAGAATTCCACGGTTTATGCCGTTTGCTGTACCAACCCAAATTGTATCACTATAGCTTAATACTGAAAATGCTTTATGGTTATGATTCCCGCCATCAAGTGGATCTCTGGGATTCAAATAATAATCTTTTAAGACGTATTTTCCTCCTATTCGTATATAGGAAGTATCCTTGCAGGTTGTTAATTCATACTGGTTATCCATTGGAAGAGGAACTCGTTCCCATACTTGATCACTAAATTTGAACCGGCGTAGTCCGCCTGCCCAACTTGCTGTCCATGCAAATTCTTCGGAAAGATCCATATCATAAGTAACATTAGCTTGTGGCACAGTAACAGGAAGAACGGCCACAAAACCAATATCACCAAACGGTATCGTATCTGATAAGGCATCATCTATGGGTTGATCGTAATAGATCCAATTTATTGTACTATCGGTCGCATCTGTCGTGAATACTATTCCCTTTCCAATTGGAATATCATTTTCACTACCTGCTGCTGCTGCAAACATAAATTTTTCATAGGGACCACCCTGATCGCCTGTTGTCATTGCAGATATTCCTCCTCTTGGAATCCTAGTGGTATAGGAGCCATTAGTCAAATCCAAAGTGTCTTGTAATGTCTTAACAGAAAGTGAGTCACTAATAATGCTAATTCCTAGACCTGTGCCTAACCAAACCAAGTTGTCTGCCTGTAGTATTACTTCTGTAACTACATTGCTGAGCATTGTATTCGTACTTAATAATAATGAATCTGTAGAATCAGCAATTACAGAACGATAAGCATAATCAGAAGGAAACAACTTTTGAGCATATATAAGGTCTGTATTAAATAATAATACTATATAAAAAATAAATCGCTTCATTCTACAATTACCCTATGAATAACTGTATCCGAATAAGAATTAGACATATCCATGGCATCAAAAATCCAATTGAAAGTGCCCGTTTTCGTTTGCAAAGAAGGATCTACATTCCCTGAACCAAATATGGGAACGCGAAAACTATATATTGCATCATTTGCTATTGAATCGCCGCTAGTAAAATTTGGTTCATAAATAATAACTTCGCTGCCATCATCATAAAGATTAATTAAGTCCCCTTTATTAAGAAAAGAATCGCCTTCAACATGATATGAAACAAAGCCTACTCTTCGTATATCGTCTAGTCCATTTGCATCATATGCTTTAGCTTTAACAACTTTAAATATTACACTATTATCCGTCGGCCTAACTATAGTATTTGGAGCAATAATGTCTTGTAATTGTGGTATAATATTTCCTAAAAAGAACGAATCTCTTAACATAAATGAAGAACCATTCCCATAATTAGCTTGAAATTTCATATGAACTTTTCCTGTATCTTCTAATGAGATTGGATTCGCTAAAAATATTGTGTCATTCAAAATTTTTAAAGAATATAAATCATCCCCTCTTATTATATCTCCACTTTCTCCTTCATCATTTAACAATAAATTATCTGGCGAAACCGTAGTATCTGTTCCATACCAATATAATACTGTGCTTTCTAATGGAGATCTATTAATACTTGGTTCAACCTCAATTGCAAAGTAAAGAATGCGATCATCCTGTAAATAAGTAAATTGCAAATTACCTAATGGGGTATCTATATCGCTATTATCAGAAGAACCAGGGCATCCATAAAAAAAAATGATGGAGGTAAAAATAATGGTAAAATGTTTAAATATTTTACAGATAAAACTCATTTCTTGCTTCCATAAATATAATGAACTAAAAGACTGCCTACTTGTCCTAAACTTTCTGCTGAACAATTATGTGGGGTATCCTGCGATGTATGCCAATAGTTGCTATATCGGTTAGGATAATTAAAATCGATTATATCTATCGCTGGTATTTTTGCTTCTTGCCATAGAGGAACGTGATCATCAAATATTGTGTGAATAATTCTTGATTCAAAAGCTTCCAAATTTAATTCTTTTGCTAAAGACCAAAGTTTTTTGACTAGATCTCTATTTTGTTGATATGAATAGCGCTCAATAGGAATATGTAGTTCTTTATCTCCGATCATATCTAATATAATTGCTTCATCAGGCGTGTTTATTGGAAGGTTTTTTGCAAAAAACTGCGATCCTCTTGCATAGCTTTTAGGGATTCCAGGTCTACCCATATCTTCTCCATCAAATAAGACAAGAGACACCCTAATTGGCGGAGGATTATCATGAAATATTCTTGCTAATTCTAAAAGAACTGAAACTCCACTAGCTCCATCATTAGCACCTATAATTGGCTGATTATGTTTTTGGATATTCAAATCATTATCAGCCCAAGGTCTTGTATCCCAATGTGCACCAATTAACAAATGGGAATTGCTGTTTATATTATATTGAGCAATAATATTACTTAAATCATACTTTTTATCATCAATATCATTTATAACAAAGGGTTGCGTAAAAACTGTATCCGAATAACCACCAAGCGTTTTTAGCAGGAATTCTCTACAATTATTATATCCCACAGACCCTGGATTACGAGGACCAAAATCACATTGATCTAATAGAAATTGGTAGGCACTATTCTGATCAAAATCTGGCACTGACTCATTGCATGTAATAATTACTACAATTGACAAACAGCATATAAAATTTTTAATTAATAATCTCATTATATATTATCCTGTAATAGCAATATTCACATCAAATCCAAAATCGCGATCAATTTTCTTTCCAGTTGTCATGGATTCATTTTCATGGTATCCATAAATCATACTTCCACTCACTTTGGCAGAAAATGTATACGTGATTCTAATACCGGTTTTCCAACCTGAATTAAATGCAGTCTGTCCAAATTCCAAACCACCATTTTTACTACCTAAAGTTTCGCTCTCATTCATATCAAAGTTAAACTGAAAATTAACAGTATTTTGAATTTTATAATCTTCCATAAAAGGAAGTGGAATTGTAATCCCTCCTCTATGGCTATAATTAGCGCTGGATGTATAACTTTTATCTCGATGAACTGTTATACCTGTTGGTACACGATCCAATGATCTTGAAAGGTTATGTCTAAAATTCATCGAGATACCCTTTTGTAAACTTGCGGTTAAACCAATTAATGGGGAAAAATTAGTATTTACACGGGATGATCTTTCAAATTCTTGAAAATCAGATATGAATGTTTCTAAATCAAGTAAAGGCATATTTGGACCTGCAAAGTTTTCAAATTGCCAAGCCCGTACTTCCTTTCCGCTAAAGCCGTGCTCAAGTGAAAGAGATCTCAGAAACTTTTTAATAATAGGAAGTTTTTCTAATCCCGACCAACGAACACTCCATCCAGGAAGCGGAAGTCCATTCTCCAATTTCTCACCATATGCAAAATAATCACGCGACATATTTCGCTGTTCAGTTCCTGATCCGCTCCTTTTCGTTGATACATTTTGTGAATAATTAAAACTTGTACTAATACTCCTAGTAAGATTAAATCCGGATCGCAAAGAAAAATCGCGCTTGTGATCCCATGCCCCGATATCGGAACCTATTTTTTCAGAATGAGGTAAACCATGATCAGGCTCCCAACCAAATCGATATCCTAATGGGATATCTCCAATAACGCCCCTGCCCGTCCTTGTTAGATTTTCAGAATAACTAAAATTAATTGGATTAATCTTCTTTAGAAATCCATGAGCAAAGGTTAAGATAGGAATATCTTTTTGCACCCTCTCTTCTACTTTTTCTTCCTCCTGTTTTGCCCTCCTTCTTCTAGATCTTCCTTTGGGCGCAGTAGAAGCTTTTGTAGGTGGTTTATAAATGACCTCAAATATGTTTGCTAAACTTAATGCGATACTAGAGGAAAAACGTAATTGCGTTCCTATGTTTGCTCCCCCTATAGTGCTTTCTCTATCTTGATTCCATGAGTATGCAGATGAATAATTCATATTTGGCTTAAACCAAGAGAAAATTGTTGGGTTGAAAGAAGTTGATAGATTTTCACTAATATTTTCTACAATACCTGGATCTAAATCTTTAATTGCTAACCATGCATACCCTCTATAATCTTGCATATCACTTTTAACAGATCGCGTATATTTTGTCTTTATTCCATCTGTTAACATATAATCCATTGAAAAATTTCTATTGAGTCCAAAATTGTATGTATCAGGAGATTTCCCGCCAACACGTTTAATTCTTTGGTTCAAACTTTCACTAAAGTTTAATGAAGTATTAAAGTTTGAAGGAGTATAATAAAAATGTATTTCACTTAATTTTTGTCCTAATAAAGGAATTGGTTTAAACCATTTAAATGGGCTTATATAGTTATCACGGCCAAATGGAAGAGAATAGCTGACTTTTCCTGAATATTTTTCATTCAATACTTCCTTGTTTAATTCATTTGATGATAAAGATCTACTAGTAGTAAAACTTGGCTTTATTTTATCTAACGTATACTGAATAATTTTGTTATCAGATTTACTAGATTTTGATAAGGATGTACTAAAATTTAATCCAGTTGATTTTGTAAGTATTGAGTCTGGCGCCTCTCCTTGATTAACTAAGACATCTGAACCAGGAAAGTATTTAGGAGTATTGGATGAATTTGTCATTGACAAATTCAAAGGTATACTTATTCCCCATGATTTTGGTAATAATTTATGAAGTTGAAAGTTTGTATTTAGGTTAAAGTTTTCTCCAGTTTGATTTGTTCCTAGCCGTTGTTGGAGCACATGAAAATCTGCATCTTTTCTACTATAAGTAATTGATGTATTTGCAATATCAGCAACACTTAATTTTGATGTTAATCTCATTGCAACCCCTCTATCTTTTTTAACACCACTTAATCGTAATTCATCTATCCACACTTCACCGTTTATCCATTCGTCAGAAATATTTTTAATACCAACCATAAAAAATTTTATTCTTGATAATGCTGGTTTGCCTTTAATTCTTATCTGTTTACCAGTAGGCACACCCTCATCATCATAAAATGTATAATATTTGATTCCTGATGAATCAGTTATCATATCATTTTCATTAAGTTTTTTCACATTTGTTGAGTCGTGAAGTTTTAGTTGGGTGAGCCAATTTAAATTAAGACTAATTGTATTTCTATTTTCTGATTCATCCCACCCTTGGTATACAGGTTGGATTAGTTCATAATAATCTTCCCCAAGACCAAATCTCATAAAAAACTCTACTCTCGTTTCAGAATCCTGAATCCATGGGCTATTTCCATACACATACATTTTCAATTTATCATATGTTAGATAACTTTTTGCTCTATCCCCTGATAAATTAAGTAAGGTTTTTAACGCAGCGCCTTTTTGTTTAGGCGCAAGATTCTCAAATTTCAATACGAGTGATTGCTCTTTTGAACGAATCTCATTTATACGATCATATTCTCCTTTTACTCCCTTTGGAGGTTGATAGTTGGCATTATCTTCAGTATTAATAACTGATACTGAAAACACACTATCCGAGTTTGCTTTGCTATATACTTCAGATGAGTCTGCTGCAATTCCAAGTTCTTGCCATTCATTTCCTACTAATTCAATTTTAGCAACCTGAATCCATGTTTGTGTAGTATCGGATAATCGTATTCTACAAAATTTAATTTCATTCCATTCTTGGTTGCCGGTACTATCTGCCATTTCAAAGTGACTTAAGGGTATTCTAAATAGTTTCCAACCTGTAGCCTGTCCATTATTCACTGTTTCACCAGAAAAATATGCAGTATCATTCAGCGTAAAAGTCTTTGTAAAGTAATCATTAGTTTTATCCAAGAATCCTGTCCTGTCAAGATCCTCTGTATCAGGATATCGTCCTGCGTCTAATGCATTACCTTCCGTACCATTAATTCTTGTATAATCATTGCTTCCCTCGCTATAATTCCAATTGTCCCCATTTGGATCACTAGGATCAATATCGCTAGCTGTATTTATTAATTCTGATTCTCCTGATGAGAAATATTCATTATATGTTCCTCCAAACTCTAAACACCCCCCCCAACCATCTTCTGTCTCATCAGCGCATCCGTCTAAACCAATATCTTCAGAGTCATCCAATAATCCATCGCCAATCATACCCGCCACTGGGATATCTTCTGTATTAAGAGATCCGTCTCCATTCCAATCTTCACTTATTTTCCCAAGATCAATGCTAAGTTTTGATTTTGCATCATTTTTATTGCGAACCCAAATCTCAAAAAATTTTGTTTGAGTTTGATCATAATCCCCTGAGTACAACGTTGTTATGATACCTGCCCATAATGAGTCCTTCGGTAGATTTGATTGATGATTAAATGGTTTATAATTCATTACCAAAATATCTGTTGTTTCATTTTGTGCTCGAATCGATGTCTCTTGATTAGGCCAAATATCTTTTGTTCTCCATTGAACATATGGATTATACCAATACATATTTGCCCTGTTTCGATGGCTTAGAGTCGTGTTTAATGAGCCCAGTAATGGTGGTGATGAGGTTTTCCAAAATCTTCGTTGAACAGGAAAAGATGTAGTGCGTTTGGCCCCTTCAAAATCATCTATATAAGCAACACCACTGCGGTCCCCTGTTTCAGCGTTATTAATTGAATTAGGGTTTGGCATCACCTGTGCAATCTCTCCTTCAATAGAAAATGATGAAGTTTTTTCCGTATTTATAATTGGTAGTTTATCTAAAAACCTGGTAAGTCCGTCAATGGGTTGATCATAACGACCATTAACTCCCCAAATAAAATTTCTTGTTGGTTCATAACCAACTTCTATCTTTTCATTCATTACTGACTGATTAAAATATAATGCAGTTGCCCCTATAAATGACCGTTCACCAAAATCCATTTGAGCACGTGTTCCAAAAATTGTTTTTTTATCAAAGGATACTACTTCATGTTTATCAAACAATATTTTTAAAGCTGCATTAGGATTTAATTCTTCATTCATAATGAGTGTTCCAGAAAAATAATCTATCTGATAATTAACGCCACGTTTTAACTCTAATCCATCTACAAAGACCTGTTCGCTTCCTTCAACTATCATAAACCCAAGATTAATATTTGAACTCTGATTTGTGTATTCTACCTGAATTTCAAAACGACTATCATTATTAATTTCAGTTTGCGTTGTAGTTGTATACATTTTTCCTTCACCAAGCACACTTTGTAGTTCTATATTTTTATTACCTCCATCTAATGAATCATATGCAAATGGATAGTAAGTTGGAAACATTAACTCGCCACTTCCCATATTAATGATACTGCTGTTTTCCATATCAATTAACTCATCTGATTGTCGAACTCCAGTTTCATTTAAACTATCTAATCCAAACTGAGTAATATAGGGTGTTCCTCCAAGATCATATTCAGATGGAGGATTTTGATGTTGATTGACGATCCTAACAACAAAGCCTTCTTTGTTAATATTTGATGCGCCCATATAGTATACATTTTTAAACATTAAATCCCAAGTTGAGTGACTAGGTGTTAGCGAGATTGGTTTGATCATTTTTAAAATTAAACTTGATGTAGAATCAGTAGCGTTTACACCGCTTCCAACCGCTAACAACGTATCCCCTGTCTGTCTATTCGCCAACACAAATGTACATCCAAAAGCTTCATTTGATGATCGATTACGTAATCGAATAAACCCCAGATCATTACTTATAGAATAATCTTGACCTGGCTCTAATCTTTTGAAATTACCTTCCTGACTTTCGGTGTTATCAATATTACTTAGATCTGCATATGCTATTCCCGGATCTGTACTTGCATCATTTGCTGATTCAAGCTTATATAAATCAAAATCTCTAATAATAATATTACCAACAAAATGAGACCCTTCATATAATGGATAGAATGGCGGAACATTAATATATGTTCCACTAAGTGTGGTATCTATGCCATTGCGAAACCAATTATGAATGAAAAAATATTGATTCTTTATATAGTCACTATCTTTGATTTTTACAACTGCAGATTCATTGCTCCCTTTGTATTCTTGTTGTTCTTTTTTTGTTTTCTCTATGGATGCAATAGTTGTGATATCCACTGGTCCCAGCTTAGAAATTGCTTTTAATCCAAAAAGTCCATTATTCTGTCCTGAAAAAGTAACATACTGGGTTGCAGGCAAGGATAAAGAAATATTACCAGCCTCAACCTTTTGTACAATATCATCTTCTTCTCCTTCATATGAAATACGAATATTATTTTCCCAATCAAAATCACGCTCAGAATCCCTGTCCATTTTTACTGTTATACGATCACCAATTTTCCCTTCAATATTTACTGCTTGTTTCTGATCAAATTCCAAATGAGTATTTTGTGTCTCCCTAAGGCTTGATCGAACTAATTCTTGATCTTGTTGGACTAATTTTCCATTAATATTTATGTTACCATTAACACGAAGAGAAACTCTTCCAAAGTCTCCCATATCCATCCCAACCATTTCCAAATATCTTCCACCCTGACGTTCGGTGTAACGTTGATCTCCTTGATTTGCTTTATTAAATGATTCAATAAAGTTCATAACCCTATTTACTTGAATCATATGTTTAAAATACCAATCAACAGAACAAGTAAAAGGAATCCGCAATATTTCATCATCAACATATTCTGTGAAAGATATAACTTTCCAACTGCTATCTATTGTGATATCAATAATCCGTTCACCATAGCTTACATTTAATATGTTTATTGGTGGTCCTAAGGTGTCTTTCATTACACTTAATGGTAATGGTACTTCCGGGAAGGCAGAAACCACATAAGGAGATTGAATATGATAACTAATAGGTAACGTTAGGGCAGACTCCTCCTGTTGGCCGTAAGCATAATGACTCGACATTACGGTCATGAAAAATGCAAGAATGACGTAAAGCCCTTTTCTCAAAGGGTTTCTCCTGTATTGTTATTTATGTCGGTTGGCCCCCTCAGGGAACCATCAATCCGATAGCGGTAGGTCTATAGAGAATTCTCCTATTTTTAACTATAATTATCCTATTTTAGCACATTTATAAGAATTTTACGAAGTTTTTGTAATGCAATCCCACGGTGACTGATTTTATTCTTTTCAGCCGATGAAAGTTCCGCAAAGGTTTTTCCTATATGGGGAACAAAGAATATTGGATCATACCCAAACCCTCCATCTCCTATTATGCTTTCAGAAATAATTCCATCAATACGGCCTTCAGTCCATAATTCTTCATTTTTATCAATATATGTTACTACTGTACGAAATTTCGCTTTTCTTTTTTCACGAGGAACCCCATCTAATTTAATCAATAGTTTATTAACATTATCTTGGTACGATACATTATTACCTGCATAGCGAGCAGAATATACGCCTGGTGCACCATCAAGAAAATCTACTTCCAAACCAGTGTCATCAGCAATTGTCGGTATTCCTGTTATATTAAATACTGTCCTAGCTTTTAATAGACTGTTTTCTAGTAATGTTGTACCAGTCTCTTCAATATCTCCTATTTCAGGAAAGTCAAATAAAGAACAAATTTCTATATTTATCCCTTGTAATGAGTTCTGTAACTCTTTTTCTTTATCTCGGTTATGGGTTGCAAGAATTATCTTCATTTTAATATTTAATAAAAGGTTGGCAAAAAATATATAATTAGATAAAAAACTAAAAGATTAAAAACAAATAGGTTAATCATTTGCAAAAGGGATATCATCAAACTAATTTTCACGGCATTTTTGGGGGCTCGGTAGCTCAGACGGTAGAGCAGAGGACTGAAAATCCTTGTGTCGGCGGTTCGATTCCGTCCCGAGCCACAAAAAAAGCCCCGTAAGGGGCTTTTTTATAATTATTAAAATTAATAACTCATATCCATTCCACCACCTCCAAAGCCTTCTCTATCGCCTGTAGAGCGTCTTTTTTGTTGCATTTTTCCAAAACTATAACTTAAAGATAAAGACACTGACCTTTTATCTCGACGGCGATCAGCCTCCATTATTCTTGTGTACGATTCTAAACTAATTTGATCAATTAATTGTTCTTCAGTTTCAATAGAAAATTTACTGTTATCTAATAAATCGCGTACTTTTATTGTCATTGTGAGTTTGTTATCAATAAATTTTCTCTGAAACGATAAATTCAGCGTAAGAGAAGGATTGATTTTCCCAGTTGTTATTTCCATGGGCCCTCTGTATCTACCTGATATATCTAATCTGCCTATCATGGGTATTGTTATCATGGAACTTCCCCATGCAAAATATCCTTTTGAATTTCCATTGAGATCAGATTCTCCAGAATCATAAGTCCTGGAATTCCATGTATTTAAACTCATCATAAACATTATGAGTGGCATTGGTCTATAATTAATAAAAAATTCAATACCATTCCTTTCCGATTGCCCGGCATTATCAGAATTCATTACTTCATAAGTCGTATCCTGGAAAACCAGATAATCTCTATCCCACCAGCTGATATTATCTGTTAAATGAGAATAATAGACGCCTGTATTCAGTGTAAGTTTTCTGGAATTACTAGAAAAATTCAAATCAACTACATCACTATATTCTGGCTTAAGATAGGGATTCCCCGTTCGAATGAATGATGTGTTATTTGTGCTTTGAGGGAATGGTGTTAATGTTCTTCTCCTTGGTCGATTAACCCGTTTACTAAAACCAAACTGAACCCGTTGTGTGGGGTTCAAATTATATAACATATTTACACTTGGATATATTTTAAAATAATCATTATTAAATGGCGATTGATTAATCGCGTTATCCATCATATACAGAAAAATATTTGTAGTATCTTCATCTGACTGTTGACTATTGCCTAAAATTGCAGATGTTAGCGCTTGCTCCGCGCGCGCGCCAAGTTGCACTCCAAATTGATCAGTAAAGTTATATAACAATGTAGTATATAATGCATGTACATCTTCTTTATAATCCGAATCATATATTGAATGAAGATAATATTGATCTGTCTTAAACTGTTTCATTGTACTCTTAAAGCCTGCTTCAAATTTTGACGATTGACCAAATGGATGCGTATAGTCTGTTTTGATGATAATGTTATTATTTTCTTCTTTATGAAATGGATCTTCTTCACTATGCACATGATCATCCGCATAGAAATTTGAAGAAGCTAAGTTAGAAAACGCATGCTCATACCCTTCATCTTCATTAATGGTGCTACTTGCTTCAAAAACAAGCTTTCTATCTTTTTGAGCAAAATCTTTGTAATAACCAAATTCAAAATCTAAATCTGTCCCTTTATCAAATTCCTCTGATTCAAACAAGTATTCTGGATTATAATAAAATACTCTTTCTTCATTTTGTTTATCATATGTTTTGTATGTCATTGCAACAGTAAACATAGTATTTTTATCATAATAATAGTCTGTTCCCAATTTGATATTATTTGACATAGGCTCTCTTTGGCCTTCCGTGCGTTGTCTTGTTTCATTAGTAACTGTTGGATAAATATATTGAAATAATCTATTCCCTCCACCAGAGCTATTCCATAATCGATAACTTCCATTTGTAAAAAAATTAAATTTATCTCTTCGATAATTAAACATTCCTGAAAGATTATAGCGACTATATTCACCTGCAGTAACTGTTGCAGATCCATTCATTCCTTCAAATCGTCCTCTTTTTAAAATAATATTAATAATACCTGCCATGCCATCTGGATCATATTTTGCCGAAGGGTTTGTGATCACTTCAATTCGATCTATCATATCTGCAGGAAGATCCTCTACCATTGATCTTCTATCACCACGCATAGGGCGTCCATCTAAAAGAATGGTGACATTCCCATCCCCTCTTAAGGTTACATTTCCATCAATATCTACATCAACTGAAGGAATTTTCTTTAATGCGTCAGATCCCGTTCCTCCAACTAAGGTCATATCTTTCTTTGCATCAAAAATTCTCTTATCAACGGTGTATATCATAGTGGGTATTTCACCATAAACATCCACTTCTTTCATTTGTACCGCTGATAATTCCATGGCAATTTTTCCTAAATCTTGTTCAACGCCTCCCCCATCACCTGGAAAAAGCTTTATGGGACCAATATTAATTTTCTCATAGCCAATAAATTCCACAATTACATTATACATGCCCATAGGGATTTCTTTGATATTAAATGTACCGGTTTCGTCTGTTATTCCTCCAGTAACTATTTCATTGCTTCGCATATTTATAATAGAAATAGAGGCATATGGGATAGGATTTGTTGATGCAGAATCAACCACCATCCCTTGTAATACTCCAATCTTTGGCATATTTGCAGGATTGAAACCTCCTCTTCCACCACGCTGAGATAGAAGCATAGTTGAAAATATCAAAATTATGTATATAATAGATTTAAATGTGACGTTCATTTTTTCCTTTCTATTATTCAATATTATAGACTACAGTAAATAAGGTTTGGTTAAACTTGATCCGAATATCTAAAATATTATTCAGAAAAAGAATATATCAATGGAGAAATTGTTTCATCAAATTTTTCTTTAAAATAGCAGATGAAGTAATCACTCCTGACATCATCGCTGCGGATACTCCGGCAGTAACAATATCCTGACCTGTCAAATATAAATTTTTTATATTTGTTTGGGGTTTTAACCATTTCTGTTGAAAACGTTTTGGTGTATGATTGATACCGTACAATTCACCTTCTTTATAGTTTGCAAGATCTCTACTGGTTAGCGGTGTAGACAACTCATAATAATCTACATGGCCCTTGGTTTTTGGGGATTGTTTATATAAAGATTCTAATAAACTTTGTGAAATAGTTTCCTTAAAAGATTCATATTCATCCCCACGCTTTTTCCATTGTTTATCTTCCCATTTCTTATGTTTTTCAAATTCAGCTACAGTAATTACTTCAATAGTCGCAGAATTAGGGTGATCTTTATCCCATGACGGATCTTTAGCTGAAGGAAAAGAAATAAATACAACAGGATATGGTTGCTTATTATCAGATAAGTAGTTTTCTAGATTTCTATCATGGTCATAACCTGGATATACCCATAAATTTGCATTTTTTAGATCTATTTCTTTTGCTGATTTATTTAATCCAATATGTAAACAATAATAACCAGAAGATGCTTCTACTTGATTTATCGGTACTGATTTATTAATTGTTCTATCTTCATTTTTTACCAATACTTCAAATGTATTTTTTACTCCTACACTACTGATAACCATCTTGGACCTAATTTCATCCCCATTATCTAAAAGGACTCCTATCGCCGAACCTTTCTTTATCATTATTTCTTGTACTCCACAACTTAAAATAACCTTTCCGCCATTAGACTGAATACCCGGAATAATTGTTTCTGCAATCATACTTGAACCTCCTACTGGGTAGTTTCCACCTTCAAAATAATGGCGCGCAATCATAGCTTGAATACCAAAGCTACTTTGGTCTGGTGGTAATCCATAATCACCCCATTGACCAGTTAAGACACCTATTAACTCTGTACTACAGCCAATTTCTAATAGAACATCTTTTGTAGCTCTTTTTGCAAAGCGCAAGAACGGTTTGCTCATATATGGGTATGTGAGAGCTCCAAGAATCCCGGGAAGAGCTTTATTTGAATAATAAGATAGACTAGACTTAAAAACCTTATTAACCAATTCTATATATTTCATTATAGCTTTCTCTTCCTTAGGAAAGTAAGATATCATTTGCTCAATAAAGGGTTGTTTACCTGTTACAAAGTCATAGGTTTTATCAGGAAAGATAATTTGATCATAAACATTATCCATTCTTGACCAATGTAGATTGTTGTTTGAAAGATAATCAAATAAACGGCGTAAAAAAGAATTTGGATTATGAAGATTCCCTCCAATATAATGTATCCCGACATCCCATTCATAATTATTGCGCTTAAAGGTGTGCGTATATCCACCAAACTTGAAATGCTTTTCTAATATAAGAACCCTTTTACCTGAATCCGCCAATAAGCGCGCGGAAGTAAGACCACTAATACCAGAACCAATAATTATTGCATCCCAATTTTCATTGGCAATTTTGGAGTTATATCGATTACCTAAAGACATAATAAAAATTTACAATTATTACTGGTAATAATACTAAGGACAAAAAATATACAATGAGATTAGAAATTGGGAAATAGCCCTGCAGGATTATCCTCTTGTTTCTTGCAAGAAAGGGGTTTCTTTTTGCAGGGCTATACCCTAGCAAAAAGTAGCACATATATTATATAAGAAACATTGATGGGGATCACAAAAATACTATGGCTGAAAAACTGGCCAAAATCTAAATGAATTATTTGGCTGAATGCTCCCGCCAGAAACAATAATATTGTTTAATTCAGATAATCGAGAAAAATCTTTTCCATTCGAACGTATCCATTCAATAAAACTATCTGCCCCCCATTCACCCGTTCTATGTATATATACAATATGACTTCCAGATGGTGACCATTGACCATGATATGCTACGTGACCTCTTACAAAATCAGTTAAGCGAAGCTTTTCTGAACCATCAATATCCATCGTCCAAAGATTATAATCATTTTGAAATAAAACTTTTTTCCCATTTGGACTTAATCTAGGGCGATCATCTCCATTCAATGTGCATATGGATAAAAATCTATCATTTGAACCATTTAAATGAATAGACCAAATTTCTAATTGATCTTTTTCAACTTGTGAAGACATAACATATAAAATAGTTGAATCAATAGATGCTGCTCCTACAGGAAAAATAATATCCGCTGGATCATTAAATGTAGTTACTTTTTTATAATTTGTTCCATCCGTTCGAACGCTGTATAAATTTTTGCTACCGAACTGATCTCTTGCTGTATAGATAACCAAAGATCCATCAGATGAAAATACTGGATTACTTGAATTTGTTTCATAGGATAGTCTAATAGGTGATGCTCCACTATCTAATGGAAGACTATATATAGCAGTATTGTATCCAATATTTTTTACAAATACTAATGTATCCCCTAATGGATGCATATCAAACCATAAACCTGTATGAATTGAAGATATGACCGAAACCTCTCCGCTATCTATATCCATCATTACCAAGTTTGGATCACCTAAATTATTATCGGTAAAAAATAAAATATTACCATCAGGGCTAAAATGCATTGGGTATCCTAGTCTTGAAGATGGATTTCCATTTGTTTTATTAAATACATCATAATATTTCTTTGCCATGTCAAATTTGAGAGAATTTGTAGTATCAAAAGGATTTGTAGCTAATGATTCAATCCACATTACTGGTGGATCAGTAAAATTTTTATCAATCTCTCTTTGCCCTTGAATTGGATTATCCATAATATAAAGATTCTTATCTTGAAGACTTAATCGCATGATTGAGCCGCTTAATTCCTGCTGATAAAACATTTCTTCACGATATTTCATATCCAAACTAAAAATATCCAGTTGATCGCTTAGTCCATGCCTATCTCCAAAAAATAATATTTTAGTAATTGCATCACCGCTAATTGAATCTGAAGATTGAAATCCCCAATAATCTTTTGTTATAAGCGTATAAACTCGGTGTGTTCCCCATGGTATATTTTCTTCAACATATACTGTATCATTTGCGTTTCTGGTTGACCACAACTCTTTGACCCCACTTGTATCATTAGATGATCTTCCATACAAAATATAACCAGCAAAATCTTTTTCAGTATTTTTTGACCACATTAAATGAAAGGATTGTTTATCATGATTAATATATAAGAATCGTGAGGGTAATGGCGGTGAATCCAATACTTTTGTTAGTTGTCCTGAAGCAGAAAATCCGAATGTATCAACAACTGATATCAAATACCATCGCGGTTGTGAAGGATCAAATTTATCCAGTATAACATTAGGAGTATCAATGGTAGTTATATAAATAATTTCTAATGTGTCACCGCCTAATGAATCAACTGCAGATAATTGATAATGGCTAAAATCATTTATATAAGACTGTTGCCAATCAATCCTAAATAATGATGAGTCATACTCTATATTGGTTATTTCTACTGGTCTTGGGTAACCTCGAGATTGGTCAAAATAAACTAAAACGCTATCACTACTTGACTTATTACCAATAGTATCATATGCAGAAACATAAATTATATGTTCACTTGTATCAGCAAAGTGTGTTGTGTTTAAAGTAAAATTATAATACCCTGCCGTGACTTGTTTTTTAATTAAAAAAGAATCTAAATGCAAGATAACTGAATCGATTCCGCCATCATCTATTGCTAAACCTGCAACAGGATGTAGCTTTGTTAAAGTATCGCCATTTTCAGGATATGTTAACCAAAGAAAAGGGGGTATGGAATCTAGAAGTTTTGGTGGTTGATAAATTGTAGTATCAATCATATAACCAGATATCCATTGGTCAGGTATAAAAGGTATTCGATCAAATACTTTTGGTAATTTTGGAATCGATGGAAGAGAAGGTAAGCGAACTGCGCATCCTGGTATAAACAAAAACATAAGAAGAAATATAGTTAAAAACTTATTTTTCATGATTTTTAACTATTTCTATAGATTGAAAACTGGTAAAAGTTCATTTATTAACGGTATGTAGAGTACCCATAGAATACAGGAAAAATAGTTAAATAAAAAAGCATAAAATAATTTGTTTGGATGTGAAGACAGAAAAAATCAATTTCATACTACTTTAAATTAGTTTCAGATTGGTAACATAATTGTGAATAGTCATCGATGAAAAATATTTTTCAAATTAATGGTATAGAATTTGGCGGAGAAGAACTTCCGATAATTGCTGGTCCATGCGTTATTGAAAGCAGAGATCATGTTTTATATATGGCTGAAAGAATAAAGAAAATAACAGATAAGAATAATTTGCCATTTATTTTCAAATCTTCTTTTGATAAGGGCAATCGCACATCTCATTCTTCCTTCCGCGGTCCTGGAATTGATAAGGGTCTTCGAATATTAGCAGATGTTAAACAATCATTCAATATTCCAATAACTACAGATATCCATAGTGCGTCTCAAGCTAATACTGTAGGGGAAATTGTTGATATAATTCAAATACCTGCTTTCCTTTGTCGTCAAAGCGATATAATAAATGCAGCAGTAAAAACCTGCAAAATAATTAATGTAAAAAAAGGTCAATTTATGGCCCCATGGGATGTAAGTAATATTATTGAAAAAGTAGCTGAAGGCAATGGAGATAAATTATTACTTACTGAACGAGGATCTTCATTTGGTTATAATAGGCTGGTTTCAGATATGACTTCAATTCCTATTATGCAAGATTTTGGTGTACCAGTAATTTTTGATGCAACGCATAGCGTTCAGCGCCCAGGGGGCCTAGGAAAAACAACTGGTGGTGCAAGAGAACTTATTCCAACTCTGGCTAAGGCTGCAGTAGCTGCTGGTTGTAATGGCGTATTTATGGAGGTGCATGATGATCCAAATAATGCGAAATCAGATGCAGCTAGTCAATGGCCATTAGAAAAACTAGATCAACTATTAAAAAGTTTAAATAGAGTAAAACAAGCCGTATTATAGATTTTTTAAGAATGTGATCTAGATCATATCTATTTTTAATATATTGCCTTTTC
>Ga0257111_1000131_pt1 | contig 30192 bp, 36 predicted proteins | sample LP_taG_6_FD_191567 | JGI IMG/M metagenome (GOLD analysis project Ga0257111, IMG submission 191567) | Marine microbial communities from Northeast Subartic Pacific Ocean, Canada - LP_J_2015_P26_500m | ecosystem: Environmental > Aquatic > Marine > Oceanic | place: Canada: Northeast Subartic Pacific...
GTAAAGGCTGAAGCACCTGCTGAAGAAGTAAAGGCTGAAGCACCTGCTGAAGAAGTAAAGGCTGAAGCACCTGCTGAAGAAGTAAAGGCTGAAGCACCTGCTGAAGAAGTAAAGGCTGAGGAAAAATAATGCCGGTAGAAAAAAAAGGACATAAAGGATTTAGTCCAAAAGTCTCTGAGTATTACAAAGTAGATAATGAAAAATTTTCAAGATTAAAAAAAATATGCGATAGATGTGGAAAAGGTGTTTACATGTCTGAACATAAAAATCGTCGAACTTGTGGACGTTGTAACAATACAGAGTTTATTTAATAGAGTTTCTTCTTTCTAAGTTTTGAATTTTTTGCCTGAATTATTTCTAATTGCTGCAATAGAATTTCATCAAATTTAATATTGGCTAATAGATTTGGATTAAGTTTTACAGTGTTAGTATCCAAAGAAATTTTTGATACTGGAAGTTTATTTCCAAACCAGAATTTCATTATTTTATCTTCTAATTTATAATCTCTAAATCCAGTTGGAAAACGTTTCGTAATATGAGATATTAAAGTTACATCGTCAAAAACACTTTTTGGTTCTAATAAACGGGTAGTGTCTGAATAAACATTTTCAAATAAATTACTTGAAATTTCATCAGAAATTATTTCCATTTTTGATATTCTACTAATTAATTCAAGATAGTGTAAAAACTCATGTGCCAAAATAGCATGAATTGTACCTTTAAGACCGTATGCAATAAGAGGAGCAGATATCTGAATTACAATTTCTATAGATTTTTTTAATGTGACTGGAATTGTTCTAGCAAAGAGAATACCAACATCGGTTGAATTAGAATTATCAGTGATTGTTATCGATGGATCAACATATACAATTGGATATTTAATTTTGGATGCTTTTTCTATACGTGTAATTCCGGATAGAACTATTGGAAAACGTTCCTGAATTAAATCAAAGATTTTTGGAGGTAACGTACCAGCATTTTTTGCATCATTAATTTGTTTTAATGGATCCATACAACATCTAAAAAAATTAGTATAAAAAATGTTAATTTTTGTTAATATTACTAATCATATCAATTTGTTTAAAATCAAATTGCACACATTTACATTCATTATCTAATAATTCAGTCAAATTAGGTTGAATACTAGAATCCTCTACAAATGATTTAATCGAAATACCACCATCAACAGACATAATTATTTGTAAAAAATTTGGTTTAATTTTTTTATATTTAAGATCATAAACAGACTTTTTAACAATTTTTTCATCAGAATTGTTCATTACCAAAGGATTTTTTTTAATTAGATGTAATTTTTTGAGTAAATTATTCTTCAGAGGGATTTTAGATTCAACTAAAATAACTACACTCGATCTAAATGGTATAGAATCTTTTGGTTGATTTAAAATCTGTCTTAAACAATGTAATTGTAATCCATTTAAAGAATTTTGTTTTTGAAATCGTACTTTTCTAATATGAGGATCAAATATTTTTACAAAAAATGGTCTTCCATTACCTAAAATTAAACTTGATTTATCTTCTCCACCAATCCAGTTTACTTTAACTTGTTTTGATTTAAATTTTTTATAAAGAAACTTTGCTATTTGCCCCTCAATACTATTAAAATTTTCAAGTCCATGAAAATTACAAATCATGCAACCTTTTCCTTGACAATTCTTGCACATCGTTTGTTTTTGTGGCATATTTCTTTGTTTTTTTGTATATCGACCATAAACAAATAATGATTTTGAATGAACTTGACATGATTCATCTTTAAAATTTATTTTAAATGTAATAGTTGGGTTTAGGCTATCTAATTTTGATTTTGTTTGTCGTGTAAATTTTTTACTTATTTCATGATTAATGTGAGTTTTAACATTTAACACGCCTTTTATCTTAAATTTTGATTTGATTATATCATCATTATCTGATATTGATGGTTTTATAACAGAGCCTACTAAAAAAGTTTGAAATTCATATGGTAACGAATTTTGAATCATTTGTGCAACAACTTGATCCAGTTTTTCAAATATGTTTTTACAAATATAACATTTTTTTAAAACTGAGCCAGTTGATTTTATATTAAATTTTTTACCTAAATTTTTACTTGGTTTCAAGCATAATTTTTTTGATATTAATCTACCAAGACAGTAATTGCATATGGAATATTTTTTTAAAATTGATTTTACTAAAATTTGTGTTGACTTCTGATTTTTCATACTATTATACCAATATTGTTACTCAATGAATATTTTTAGGAAAAAACTCAACCAAGACCTAATTTTCGCATCATACCTTGCATTTGACGTCCTTTTGATGCCTTCATCATGTTTTTTGAATTTTTATAATTTTTTAATAATTCTTTTACCTCATGTTCAGGCCATCCAGAGCCTCTAGCAATTCTTTTGATACGAGATGCATTCAATAAATCAGGATCTGCCTTTTCTTTTTTATTCATGCTTTGTATAATGTATCTCCATTTATCCATACGTTTCTCCATCTGTTCTAGCTGATCCTCTTTGACCATCCCTGATAGACCTGGCATTGTTTCCATTAGACTTTGTAATGAACCAACTTTTGTAACCTCTTCTAATTGATAGAAAAAATCTTCCATGTTCATTTTGCCACTACTAATTCTTTTCATGCGTACATCATCTGCTTCATTCTCAAGACGTCTTGCTAAATCAAGAACTGCTTGTACATCACCCATCCCAAGTAGTCTTCCAACAAATCTAGTTGGTGAAAACTGTTCCAAGTCATCAATTCGTTCTCCAGTTCCAACATACATTACTTGAGCACCAGTGGCAGATGACGCAGCCAATGCACCACCACCTTTTGCAGAACTATCAAGTTTTGTAATTACAATTCCACCTACAGGAACAATTCTATTAAACGCCTCGGCTTGAGAAAAACATTGTTGTCCAATGGTTCCATCTATTACAAGCAGTGCTAAATCTGGTTCTGCAGCTTTACTAATTTCTGTCATTTCATCTAAAAGATCTTTTTCTTGTTTATGTCTACCAGCAGTATCAATTAGAATTATATCTAAATTTGAATTCTCAAAATGTTTTAATCCGTTTCTAACAATTTTAGATGGATCTTTATTATTTTCTTCACCGTAAACATCTACATTTGATTTCTCACACATAGTACGTAGTTGAACTAAAGCACCCGGTCTATACGTATCAGCACCAATTACTCCAACACGATAACCCTGTTTAGTTAGAAACTTTGCTAGTTTTGAAGAAACTGTAGTTTTTCCACTACCTTGAATTCCTAACATCAAAACTTTATTGATTTTACCTGATTTGAAATGAAACTCGGTATCTTTTCCTAATAATTTTGCAAGTTCATCATATAATATTTTTACAATATGATCTTTTCTTGATAAACCTGGTGGTGGTGTCTCATTTAATGATCTTTCCTGTAAGTTTTTTGTAATCTCTAAAACAAGTTTGACATTAACATCTGATTGTAATAAAGATCGTTGAACATCTTTAGCAAGTTCTTTAATTAATTCTTCATCAACACCAGATGAACTAACAATTTTTTTTATTGCTGCACGAAGACCATTTTTAAGATTATCAAGCATTATTTTCTAATTCAACCTCCAGTATTTCAAATCTTCCTCTATAACCATCCCAAATTTTTTTAGATTTTATAATTTTAACTTTATTTTGAAAAATTGGGCAATTAATTACAAATGTTTCTGCTTCTCCACCCTCAAAATTTAAATTAAATTTGAATTTTTTTGAAAGATCTTCTAAAATTTTAAGATTGTCAAAAGTAATCTCTTTTCCAAGCCATGTATTATCCAAGCCATCTGTACTTACACTGGATATTATAAATCTAAAATTATCATCTAGTAATTTTTTCATATATACTGATGCATTTTCATGCCATAAAGGAGAAATTAATTGTAAATTTAAATCACTACAAATCAATTCAAATTTAGATTTTTGAAACTCGCTTAATATTCCTCCATGAACAATTCCTTCAATGTTAAAATTTTTTATTGAATTTCTTAATAATTTATACAGAAGTGATAACTCATCTTCAACTTTTACTGTTGTTGAATTATCAATTATTTGAGGTATTTTCATGGATTTAGATTGTAATATTGTTTTAGAAATGTTATGAAAATGAAGTAGATGACTATCATCTGATTGTGGTATTATTGTAATTAGTACTTCTATAGTATGCCCTAATTGTTTCGCTTTGTAAATTGCATAACAACTATCTTTACCCCCTGAAAAAAAAGCTGCTAATTTCATATAGAACAAAAAAAATTGGACACTTCAATACTCATAATCTTCATCAAAAATCAGTTGGCTTTTCCAGTCATCATTAGCATCCAATTAGGATGTTTTAATTCGCATTATTTTTGTTCTTCCCATTACATCCCAATATTCAACATCTTGACCCTGTTCAAGTTTTCCTTCTACTTCTTCATCAATCAATTCTATATCAACTGTTTCAAAAGTTTCAGAATCCATAACTTGAATATCAGAACCAATAATTGAAATGATTTGTCCTGTTTTTTTCTGAATTAATGGAATGTGAATTTGCATACTAACAGGACCTACATGTGGTCGTTTCTGACCATCAAAAATTCCAACTCCTACAATTCTAGCTTTAGCTGCACCATGTTTTCCTGGCTTACTTGTATCATATTCAACAATTTTACATGGAACACCTGTTGGTTGATCTGTTACTGGTAGTAATATGTAAGAACCAATTTTTAATGAACCTAAATCAGATGGTTTACTCATACACATTCAAATTTTGAGGAGTATTTACATTTTTTTATTTTAGTTTTTCTAAAATTGAGAAACTTACGAGATTATTCATTACAACTCCTTTTCTACATATATCAAGTCTAGTTTGTTCACAGTACTTGTTATCACTTTGATGGCTTTTCTCACTAGAAATTTCCATTATTACAATATCATTACTGTATGGAAATGTAAATTTAGGTGGAATTTTAGAAAAAAGTTCCATATGACCAAAACCAGAATATCCAACTTTGTCACGTCGAGCAAAATGAGTTGCTACATAATTCAGGTCTTCATGAGAATCTCCATATTCAAGATAATAAATTGATATAAAATTTGGTTTTCCAATAGTTTGTCTTTCAAACAACATTTTATCCATGTTAAAAATAAATGAGGGTTTTTCTAGTAGATTTTTGTTTAAATCAGCTACTATTTTCTTGTGATTCTTGAATTCTGCTAGAACATAATGATTTGTATCAAATGAAAAATAAGGTTGACTGGTGTCTGAGAACGTAGCAGTAACAAAATACATGTTAACTATATTTTTAGAATCAATCCAAACATCTTTTTGTTCAATTGAATTGTGATCATGTAGATATGGTGAACAAACATAACCACTAAATTGATGTTTCTGAATGCGTTTCAAGCCTAAATAAAACATATTTAATTTATATTTAATCTAATCACTAAAACTAAAGTTAATAATACAAAAAAACTGTAAAAATACAGTCCCCACTTAGCTCAGCCTGGTAGAGCTTCCGACTGTAGTTGTCGGCTTAGGGCTGAATAACAGTAGTCTACTAGGCATACAGAAATCGGGTTGTCGAAGGCTCAAATCCTTCAGTGGGGACCATCTTTTTAAAATATTATGGATTAATTACTGCTCTTCCTATGATTTTTCTATTTTTGAGATCTTCTAAAGCAGTATTTACTTCATCTAATGTATAATGCTTTGAAACAATAGGTTTGATAACTCCATCTTGTGCAAGTTTAATCAATTCTATCATATCATTATAATTTCCTGTATATGCACCTTGAATTGTAATTGCTTTAAGTGGTACAGATACTAATGGTAATTCAACTGCACCACCAAATAATCCAACTAAAATTATGTTTCCACGTTTTCTAATTAATGAAAGATCCATTTTAACTGTAGAAGGTGCATTAACAAAATCAACAATACTGTCTACACCCTTTTCATTACAAATTGACATTATTTTTTTAACTGCATCAGGTTCTTTGGTGTTAATTATATGAGTGGCACCTAATTCTTTTGCTGAATTTAGTTTTTTGTCATCAAGATCAGCACAAATTATGTTAGATTTTGTTAATGCTTTAGCAACCTGAACTCCCATTAAACCAAGACCTCCAGCTCCAACAATCAAAATATTTTCAGGATCATTTACTAATGCTTTTTTTATTGCAGTGTATGCAGTAAGACCGGAACATGCAAGTGATGCTGCACCGTCAGGATCTAATCCATCAATTTTTGCTAAGAACTTATAATCTGGAATTAATACACTTTCCGCATAACCGCCATTTTGAAACACGCCCAAAGATTTTGGTGATTCACATAGATTTGTATCACCTTTATTACATGTAGAACAACTTCCACATCCAATCCAAGGATAAACTAACACCATGTCACCTACAATTACATCCTGAACTGATTCACCAATTTCTTCAACAGTTCCAACTACTTCATGACCAGGAACTACTGGAAATTTGACGCCTCTATCTGTAACTTTCATAAATCCATCACCGGTATCATAACCACCTTCCCAAAGATGAAGATCACTATGACAAACTCCTGTTGATCTCACCTTAACTAAAACTTGATTTCCGTTTGGTTTTGGAATTTCAATATCATTAATTTTTAATGGTTCATTAGGTTCAATGATCTGAGCAGCTTTCAATAAGTTCTAAATTTTTAGATAACAATATAAGAGTTGACTGAGAACAACAAAAAATTAGAGCCTTTAGATATTATGGAATGTATTTAGAATTATTTCGTGAGTCAAGAAGATACAAAAGCTCAAATATCAAAAATACCCATAAATGTTTTATTTGATCCAGAGGGAGTTAAGAAAAAAAATGTTTGGGATATTGATTTAACACAAATACTTTCTTTATTGCTCGAAATTCTGGAAAAGACCGATAAAAAAGATCTTAGAGTTGCAGGAATGGCAGCGTTATCATCATCTTTGATTTATAGATTAAAAGTAGAAAGTATTTTTGCACTTCAAAAAGCTGCTATGGAAAAAAAGCCATTGAGGCAAAGAACTGATATTGATATTCAAATGTTGGATATTCCATATAGGCATGAATCAACATATCCTGTATCATTAAACGAACTTTTAGATCTCCTCGAAAATCTAATTGGTACTATTGCAAACCCAAGAGAACGAAGAGGAAATCAATTAAAATTTGAACCAGTTGAAGTTCCAGATTTCAAGAAATATTTCAATTCACTAGAAAATGTAATAGGACAATATGAGGATTTAGTATTAAATAAACTTCAAACTAGTGGAACAATTCTATTAAAAAATATTACAAAGGATTTGGACAAAACTGACTCTATAAGATGTTTCTTTGCAATATTATTTTTAGCAAGAGATGAAAAAGTTGATTTGTTACAAGAGGATGAGGATATTAGAGTGACCCTTATCAAAGAATAATTACAATTTGATCAAGGATATGTAAAAGATGGTTTTAAGTCAATTCTGAGAGGTTTGAAAGTATGGTAAAGATTGAAGATGAAAATGAATCAATTGCTAGACTAGAAGCCGCGTTATATTCAGCAGGTAGACCAATGAGTGTCGAGGAATTAATTAGAGCGTCAGGCACAGAATCTAGAACAAAAACTCTTAATCTACTTTCAAAATTAATTCAAAAAGCAAAAACTGCCTTCAAAGCTATAGAGATTGTTATATTACCAGATGGATCTTATGTTTTTCAGCTTAAACCAGAATATAGTTCAACCATAGGAAGAAGATACGCATCAAAACCAATTCTTCCAAAAGCAACTCAAAAAACATTATCGTATATTGCATATGAACAACCAATTTCAAGTAAACAACTTGTAGAAGTAAGAGGTACTGGTGTATATTCACATCTAAAAGAATTATCTCAATTAGATTTTATTGAACACCAAAATGTTGGAAGAATAAAAATTTACAATACTACTGAAAAATTTAGAAAATACTTTGGAATACAGGGAGATGATGATACATTAAGACAAAAATTATTTAAAAAAGTGAGAACACGAAATATAAAAGAAACACCTCCTATAACACCAAAAATATCTATCAACACACAATAAATTTTCTAAAATATGCGTTTTGTATAAATTAGAGTAAAATTAACAATTTTTATGAAAAAGTCTGTAGAAAATTTAAAGACACGTAAAATTACTGGTGGACATAGACACCCTAACAAATCAAGAAGAAAATTTAATATTGATAGATTTCCAAATGAGGCATTGATGGGTGAACAAACCACAGTTACAAGAAAGACAAGAGGTAATAACAGAAAAACAGCTATGAAAACTGCAAATGTTGTTAACGTTAGATTAACAGATGGAAAAATTAAAAGTTCTGAAATTGTCAAAGTTTTAGAAAATCAAACAAACAATGATTATCAAAGACGTGGTATTATAACAAAAGGTGCTATTGTTGAAACAAAAGATGGAAAATGTAAAATTGTTTCAAGACCAGGTCAAGACGGAACATTAAACGGAATTTTACTAAAGTGATAAAATGAAGGATTACGAGCACGTCGTAGTCTGGCTTGATTATTTTAACAAAACACTGCCAAGAAATAAAGGAAGAAAACTTTCTAAAGAAAAATGCATTTTTGATCCATCTTTAAAAGAATTGATAGATGCATCAAAAGCTGCTGGATTGGAACCAAAAGAAACAGAAGAACAAGTTAGATTTCCAAAAAGACCATATGTTAGATCTGGATATATTGTACTTGAAAAAAATACAACAAAAATTAACATAATGAATAAAATTTCAAGTAAACTGGTTTCCAAAAGAGAAAAACAATCGAAAAAGTAATGAAACTAGCTTCAAGATGAAGTTTTGTTGACCGAACGTAATGAAAGTAGATGAATTGTAATACATGCAATTGCAGGAGGTAGGTGAAATTATGCACTTAGCCAATAGTGGTCGAGTCATAATTAAATTAAGCATTGAGATCAAAGAAGGTCAATTACTTTGTAATGAAAGTAATCAAAAGATTGCTAAAGTTACAGAGCTTATTGGACCAGTTCGAAATCCATATGCTTCCGCCATTCCGTTAACAAACAACTTGAAAAAAATAACTGGAATGAAAGTTTTTTTGTTTGAACAAACTTCTCCTGCAAAAAGAAAAAACAGGAGAAAACATAGATGAATATATTAGAAATCGAAATATGCTGTCCTGAATGTCAATCTACAATTGTAGACGATGTTCATAATGGCGAAAGAATTTGTTCAAGCTGCGGTATTGTAGTAGCAGAACAAATGGCAGATTTTGGTCCTGAAAGCAAAGGTGCTAATCTTGAAGATAAGATGAGATTGGCCCGAGCAACTGGACAAACAACACTCTCACAACACGATATGGGAATTGCAACTGAAATATCAATTGCAAATACTGACTATAGTGGAAAAAAAATAGATAGTGCCACATCCAATCAAATGCAGAGACTTGGAAAATGGCAGAAAAGAGTGAGAGTAACATCTCCTAGAGAAAGAAGACTAACAAATGTGCTAGGAAAGATATCTGAAACCTGTGAAAACTGTAATCTTCCAAAAAATGTTGTAGAAACAGCTTCAATGATCTATCGTAGTTTAGATGGAAAAAACATTGAAGTTAAAGGAAAATCTGTAATAAGTATTACAGTAGCTGTTATCTACATGGCATGTAAACAATGCCATATTGTCAGATCTATAGATGACATAAGCAAAACAGTGTGTTTGCCAATAGACGTAAAAGCTAAAACAAAGCTTGCTGCAAAATACTACAGAAATCTAGTTTTGGATATGGGTTCTGTTGTGACACCAGTTGTAACTATGGATAAATACATCTCAAAGATTGCAAATCTTACAAAAACAGATGTTAGAGTAGAACGATTAGCTTTGGAAATGGCTCGAAAAACACAAAACCAAAACATTGCTGATGGAAAAGCACCAAATGGAATTGCATCTGCGTATCTATACGTTGCATCCGTTTTAACTGGTCAGAATATTCTACAAAGAGATGTTTCGTCAATTTCTGGAATAACAGAAGTTACTATCAGAAATAGAGTAAAAGAAATACTTACAGCAAACAAGATAACTTTAACTCTACGACCAATCTTAGCCACTGAATAATACCCCCTTTTTCTTATTTTTTTGATTAGGAACAGCTAAAATTCGTCGAAATTATATATTAAAACTAAAGCATTTAGTCATGGCAACTCTTGAAATTAAAGATCTTTGTGTAAAACGTGATAGTAAACAGATTCTAAAAGGTGTTAATCTAAAAACAGGTCCAGGAGAAGTTCACGCAATAATGGGTCCTAATGGTTCAGGAAAAAGTACATTGGCTTACACACTACTTGCTCATCCAAAATATGAAGTTACAAGTGGAGATATTTTATTTGATGGAGAAAGCATATTGGATTTAACAGCAGATGAACGTGCTAAAAAAGGATTATTTTTAGGATTTCAATATCCTACAGAAGTTTCAGGTGTAGGATTTTCACACTTTCTTAGAACATCTTATAATGCACTTAGTAAAGCAATGCAAGGTGATGACAGAGAAGTTTTCATTACTGTTAGAGAATTTCAAAATTATTTGAAAAAAAATATAAACGCAGTAGGATTAAAAGATGAATTTCTTTCAAGATATTTGAATGAAGGATTTTCTGGAGGAGAGAAAAAACGTTCAGAAGTATTACAAATGGCTGTATTAAAACCTAAAGTTTCAATTTTAGATGAACCTGATTCAGGACTTGATATAGATGCAGTTCAATCAGTTGCTAAAGCAATTAGTGAAGTTTCAGATAAAGACTCCACAACAATTATAATCACACACTATGCACGAATTTTAAATTTTCTAGATAAATTAGATTATGTTCATGTTTTTGCAGATGGTAAAATTCTAAAGAGTGGAAATGCTGATCTAGCTCAAGAATTAGAAAAACGTGGATATGATTGGATTACCAATAAAACAGAATAAAATAAAATTTTAAGAAATAAAAAAAAGAGTAAATCACTTTGCTTTTGAAAGTCGATTTTCTACTTCATCCCAATTGACAACATTCCACCATGCAGATATGTAATCAGGACGTTTGTTTTGATACTTGAGATAGTATGCATGTTCCCAGACATCAAGACCTAGTAATGGTACTAAACCTTCAGTTCTAGGACTGGTCTGATTTGGCATTGCCTTGTATTCAACTTTGTTTGATGATGGATTAAAAACTAGCCAACCCCAACCACTTCCTTGTATTGGAGCTGTTTTGCTTGAGAATTGTTCTTTAAAATCAGCAAAACTTCCAAACGAAGAATTTATTGCGTCTGCTATTGCACCACCAGGCTCTCCACCACCATTTGGTTTCATATTATTCCAAAACAGTTTGTGGTTATCATATCCTCCACCATTGAAATTGATTGCACCACGAATATCTTCAGGAACATCATTGATATTTGATAAAATCTCAATGATATCCTTGCTTTGTAATTCTGGACTCAATTTTTCCAAAGCACCATTCATGGTATCAGTATATTTTTGATGGTGTTTGGTATGATGAATTTCCATTGTTTGAGCATCGATATGAGGCTCTAGTGCATCATATGCATAAGGCATCTCAGGAAGTGTATATTTTCCCATATAGACTAGTTTACAGTATACAATTTATTGTTTTACAAAGAAGCATTTTTAGATAATAAATTGATTAATAAAATGTGGAAGAATAGCATTATTTTTTTGAGTTTTAGTTTAGTATTAGTAGTATTTTGCATCAATTCTATGAATAATAATGATGTTATGTTTGAATTATTTCTAGAAAATAGTAGACCTCACATAGGAGCTGATTATCCAATACAGATTGGTGTAAATGGAGAAGGAATTAAAATTGGAGTTATAGATACTGGTATTAATTTTCAACATCCTGATCTTTTAGATATTGGAGAAAATGGAAAAAATTCAGGAGGATATGATTTTATAGAAAATGACAAAAATCCCCAAGATACTAATGGACATGGTACACAAGTAGCAGGAATAATTACAGCAAATGGTGAAATTACCGGTATAGCACCAAAGTCAGAAATTTTTGCTTATAGAGTATCTGAAGATGGAGAAGAAGTTTCTTCAGAGCTAATAATTAAGGCAATTAATCAGGCGATAATTGATGATGTAGATATTATCAATATCAGTTTAGGAGTAGATGTGATTCATGATATAATTGATGATGCAGTTAATGAGGCTGTAAACAATGGTATTGTAGTAGTTGTTGCTGCTGGAAACAGTGGTCCAGATGAAAAAACCATAGGTAGTCCTGGCGCTAATCCAAATGCAATAACAGTAGGTGCAACATATAATGACAATAATTCAAGTATTGTTTCTACATTAGAAATAGGAGAAAAACAATTCCAGATTCTCCCTATGTTAGGAACACAAGTTATTTCTGATAAAATTACAGGAGAAATTAAATTTGGAGAATTTGGCCGAATACAAGATTTGATAGATCTTGATGTCAATGATAAAATAATTCTAACAGAAAGAGGAGGGGAGCGAGATGAAATAGTGTTTTTTTCAGAAAAGGAACAAGTAGCTGCTGATAATGGTGCTAAAGCGATTATTGTTTACAATAATGAACCGGGTATATTTTATGGCGAATTAATTCATGAATCTGTTCCAGAAAATTATACACCATTAATTCCAGCAGTATCTATGACTCAAGAAGATGGTTTGATTCTAAAAGAAATGTTGGAAACTAAAACGATTGGAACAATGAATGTGTTTAATCATCCAGATTTTGTTACAATGTTTAGTTCCAGAGGTCCTGTATCACCATTTTATGAAAAACCAGATTTGGTTGCACCTGGAGTTTTTGTAAAAACAACTTCGTTAGATAATAAATATAATATTACTAGTGGTACAAGCTATGCAGCACCACATGTTTCTGGTGCAGTAGCATTATTATTAAATAAAAATCCTGATTTCACACCTCAAGAAATCAAATCAAAATTAATTACAACATCCAAATTGGTTACAGATCTGTATGGTAATGAATTTGCAATGAATATAGCTGGTGCTGGTAGAATTGATATTACAAATGCATTTAATTCAGAATTATTAATAATTCCATCAAGTTTAAGATTTGATTTATCTTTAGAAAAGAATACACAAACTAAAGATATACATCTAGAATTTGATAAGTCTAATAAAAAAATAAAAATTGAATTTTCAGATTTTACTAATGTTAATTTTGAATATAATTTAGAAGGAGATTTGTTACATATCACATCTAAATTAATTTCTGACAATATTGGTAAATTTGAAGGAAGGTTATTCATAACACACAATGAAATTGTACATCAAATTCCTATTCAAATTAGAATTTCAGAGGCTACAGTGGATATTATAGAAAATGATGGAAATCTATTTTTTGAAATTATAAAGCCTTCAGAATGGACATATGCCAAAATCACGGTAATTAATAAAAATACATTAGAAAAGAATTCGATTACTTTTTCTCCGAAAGAAAATAAACCATTGAGTATTTTTCAATCTGGTGAACATTGGATAGAATCAAAAATTACTACTGATAAAAAAATTTTTGATGTATTCGATTCTATTATAGTTAATTCATCATTAGAAAATAAAAAATCTATATTAGATGACTTGGAAAATACTGAACGACCGATTCTAATTTTATCAGTTATTATAGTAACTATCGCAATATTTGGTATTAGAATTTTGAAAATTAAGGATTAATTGGTCCTGCTTCACAAATTTCTTTTGATACATTTTTGAATTTACCAAAGTTTTCTACAAACATCTGTGCAAGTTTTTTTGCAGAAAGATCGTAAGAGTCTTTATCAAACCAAGTATTTTTAGGATCTAGAATATTAGAAGGGACGTTAGGACATTCCAACGGAACATCTAGATTGAATAGATCATCATGCCTAAATTTTACAATATCAAATGCTCCAGTTAAAGCAGCTGTAACCATAGCTCTACTATACTTGATACTAATCCGTTTTCCAACTCCATATGGACCACCTGACCAACCAGTATTAATTAAATAAACAGAAACATTATGTTTTGAAATTTTTTCACCTAACATTTCAGCATAAACAGACGCAGGTCTTGGCATGAAAGGTGAACCAAAACATTCTGAGAACGTTGCTTTTGGTTCTTTTATTCCTCTTTCAGTACCAGCTAATTTACTTGTATAACCCGACATAAAATGAAACATGGCAGCATCTTTAGTTAATTTTGATACTGGTGGTAACACGCCTAAAGCATCAGCAGTCAAAAATATAATTACTTTAGGACTTGCACCAATACTTGGAATTATTGCTCCTGGAATGTAATCTAATGGATAAGCAGCTCTAGTATTTTCTGTTAAACTTCCATCATCAAAATTAGATTTTAGTGATTCCTTATCAAATACAACATTTTCAAGAACCGTACCAAATTTTATTGCATTCCAAATTTGAGGTTCAGATTCTTCCTTAAGATTAATACATTTTGCATAACATCCTCCTTCAAAATTAAAAATTCCTTTATCAGACCACCCATGTTCATCATCACCGATTAACATACGTTGTGGATCTGCAGATAAACTAGTTTTACCAGTACCTGATAAACCAAAAAATAGAGCAGTACTTCCATCTTGACCAACATTTGCTGAACAGTGCATAGGAAAAATTTTGCGTGAAGGCATAAGATAATTCATTACTGAAAATAATGATTTTTTCATTTCTCCAGCATAATTTGTTGTACCAATCAGAATAATTCTTTTTGATAAATTGATAAGTATGAATGCATTTGTTCTAGTTCCATCTATTTCAGGAATTGCTTCAAAATCATTTAAGCAAAGAATTGTAAATTCAGGAACGTGATTATCAAGTTCTGATGCAGAAGGTCTAACTAACAGTTGTCTGCAAAAAAGACTTTGCCATGCATGATCATTGAATATTCGTATTGGTAATCTATTTTCTCTGTCAGTACCAACAAATCCGTCAAAAACATAAAGTTCTTTAGCTTCAGCATGTTTCTTCATTTTTTCAAATATTTGATTAAATTTTTCAGATGGAAATTGATGGTTTACATTTCCCCAATCAACTGTCTCATGTGTTTCATCATCATAAATTATGTATCTGTCTTGAGGTGAACGCCCAGTATACTTTCCAGTTTTAACAGATAATGACTCAGTAGATGTTAAAACGCCCTCATTTTTTTCTGTAGAGTGTTGCATTAGTTTTGCTACTGGAAGATTTAGATGTATTTTTTTGCTGTTTATTCCAAATTCTTTCAGCTGTAATAGAAATTTAGGATTTAGTGATAATTCAGACAATATTTTCAACCTCAAAATAGAAATTTTTAATTTTAATCAAGATTTTTAAAAAAAACCAATTCACTTTTATCTCTTTCTAGATTTTATAATATAACTTAGATACGTATTTATGTAAAAATTCAAGTCTAAACTCAATGCCGATAAACAAAGAAAAACTAGAAGCCAGACGACAAGCATCACAGAGTAGACCAAAATTTATTCGTCCTGAAAGCTGGCGTTATGATAGAATAAAACCAAATTGGAGAAAACCAAAGGGAATTGATAATCATCAGAGAAAACAAAAAAGTCGTGGTCGTCCAGGATTAGTTAAAATTGGATACGGAACACCAAAAATTGCAAAAGGATTACATCCATCAGGTTATACAGATAATTTAGTACATAACATTAACGATTTAGAAAATCTTAATCCAAAACAAGATGGAATTAGATTTGGCCATAGTGTAGGTGCTAAAAAAAGAAATGAATTAATAAAAGTTATTTTGGAAAGAAAATTTAAAGTATTCAATGCAAGAGTGAGTCAAAATGCCAGTTAATTTACACGCAAAAAAACAACTTGCATCTAGAGTTGTGGGAGTTGGTGTGCATAGAGTGAGATTTGATTCTGAGCATCTTGATGATATTGCAGATGCAATTACTAGAGATGATATAAGAAGTTTAATTACAGCTAACACTATTTCGATAAAATCATTTAAAGGTACATCAAGAGGTAGAGCAAAAACAAAGAAAATTCAAAAATCTAAACGAGGAGTGACACAAGGTTCAAAGAAAGGTAGAAAGGGTGCTAGAGTTGGTAAGAAGACGGTTTATGTAAATAAAGTTAGAGCATTACGATACATCTTAAAAATAGCAAAAGATAGAAAAGAAATTACAAATGATGTTTTTAAAACAGTATATAAAAAAATACGTGGAAATACGATTAGAAATAAAGCACATTTACGTATAGTTATTGAAGAAGTAAAAAATACAAAGTCTTAGAATCTACATCTTATTTTCAAAGTTTAATAATCTCAAGATTTGTTGTAGTTAAAAAATCTAATACTAGTTGTTTATTTTTTCCTAAACTATTCCAATCTAGTAAAGCAGCTTTGGCACCATTATTTCTATTCATTATATGTAAAAATAATAATTTATTAACAAAATCTAGTGCGTGCTTAGGTACTACTGTTCCTAATGCAAATTTTCCATTAATTAATTCATTAGAAAATTTTTTGGAATAATGATTTCCACCAAAGCATATAGCAAATGGATAATTTTGAATTGGGTTTTCAATAGTCTTTAAAATAATTTTAGACACTGAATTACATAATTCAATGTTATTCCATTGTTTTTCAGTTGTACCAATTTCTATGAATATACATGGTTTTTCAAGTGAAGTAGGACCGTGATGTGTAGCTTCAATAGTGATTTGAAAATCAGGGAATGATTCATGATTATTGGAGAGATTTTTTAGATATGTTTTCTGAAAATTTGGATGTGGTATTGCAATTTGTTTAGGATTACCACCAAAACTTGCAATATCGAAGTTTCCTGTACTATGACATGTCAAAGCTAAAGTTCCAGATTCTGAAGCATGTTTAGAAAGAAAAATAAATCCATCATAATTAAATTTCTCTTCTAACCAATCAGCAGATATAGTAGGAGTAGAGATTATTGCTAGATCAAAGTTTTTTCCATGAAATACACCATTATCATTTTCTAAGTTTTTAGTGATAAATTTAGCCATATTATAGCCTGCAGGATCATCTCTGTATGCAACCATTAGTTCCATGAATAAAAGATATATGGACACATTATTAATTTCCTTTATAATTTGAATCCAAAATTAACAATCAAAAATATGGTAAATACGATAAAACTTACTAAAAAATCAGATAAGGATGTCTATAAACAACATCTTAGACTAGTTTTATTTGGAATATCCGCTATAGGTGGTCTAGCATTTATTGTTCAATTTGTCTTTTCTGTACTAACAATTGGTCAATCATAATGTCCGAACCAGAACCAATTCCAGAACCAGTTGTAGAATCAGAACCAGAACCGGTTGTAGAACCAACTCAAGATACTGGAAATTCCCATCTATTTGCAGTAAGAACAACGGGTGGTCAAGAAAAAGTTGTATTGAGATTACTAGAAGCCAAAATGAGAAGTGAAACTATTAATGTTCAATCAATTTTGTTGGTTGATAATCTTAAGGGATATGTAATTGTTGAGGCAGAAGATCCACAGGATATGTTTAGTGCAATTCAAGGAGTTAGACATGTCAAAGGTCAACTTAGAGGAGAATTACAATTTAGTGAAATTGAAAATTACTTAATAAAGAAATCAACTGTTTCAGAACTAGCTGTAGATGGAACAGTTGAGATAATTGGAGGACCATTCAAAGGAATGAAAGCAACAATTACACGTGTTGATCATGATAAAGAAGAAGCAACAGTGATTTTACTTGATGCTCCATATCAATTACCAGTTACTGTAGATGCAAACTATCTCAAAGCAGTTTCATCATAGCAAGGAATAAATCAGATACAAGAAGGTTATTTTTAATGGGAGATAAACAAACAATTTCATCATTAGTAACAGGAGGAGAAGCTTCAGCTGGTCCACCATTAGGACCTGCATTAGGACCAATGGGTGTGAACATTATGGAAATAATCAAAGCGATTAATGATAAAACTAATGATTTTAAAGGAATGAAGATTCCTGTTACGGTTAGTGTTGATGCTGATACTAAAAAATGGGAAATTGAAGTTGGTATTCCATCCGCATCGGCTCTTATTTTGAAAGAAGCTGGAATTCAAAAAGGTAGTGGTACATCTGGAACTGAATGGGTTGCAGATATTGGAATGGATACAGTTATCAAAGTATCTAATGTAAAATTGGAATCAAATTATGCATCTAAATTAAAATCAGTAGCCATGCAAGTTATTGGAACATGTGGCTGTTTAGGAATTAAAATAGAGGGTAAAACTCCTAAAGAGATCACTCTAGAAATTAATGAAGGTAAGTGGGATTCTAAACTAGTATCTTAATTCTTCGATAAATATATTGGAGTTTTATCAATTTTTTCCAATTCAACAAAAGTTTCTGTATTCTGAATACCATCAATTTTGCCAATCTTATCAATAATTATTGTATGTAATTGTTCAAGATCTTCTGCCAAAATTTTGATAATTATATCAAATCTACCAGTAATTTCACATATTTCAGTAACTTCAGAAGTATTAAGTAAACTTTGTTGTATTATTTCTTTAAATTTTGGATCACGATTAATTCCAACAGATGCTTTAACTTCATAACCTAATTGTGCATCATCAATATCAATTGTAAATTTTTTAATTATTTTTTTTTTAATTAGTCGTTTAATTCTACTATAAAGAACTGATGAATTCATTTCCAATTTTTTTGCTAATACAGGAACAGAGATACTACCATCTTTTTTTAATTCTGATAATAATTTAAGATCTAAATCATCAAAATTAAGCATTTATGATAACTAATCTTTTGAGGTATTAAATGTAAGTTTCTTCATTTGTTATATCATGAAGACAAAAAATTACATAAAGATTGTATTTTTTTGAAAAATTAGTAAAATGAATAAATGATACTCTAAACGATTTTAAGTAGGTTATAAAAAAAAAAATCATGGTAAATGAGGCAGAATTAGTTACATTAATTCAAGAAGCAAAAAAATCAGAAAAAGAGAGAAAATTCAAACAGACAATTGAGTTGTATATTACATTCAAAGATATTGATGTAAAAAAGGGATTTGCATTGAATGAAATAATTCAACTTCCAAAACAAATGAGTAAACCTGCAGCTGTATGTGTAATGGCTAGTGGTGATATTGGAACTAAAGCAAGAAGTGCAAATGCAGATGAAGTTATAGACGGTGAAAAATTAAACCAGATAGCAGAAAACAAGCGAGCATCAAGAAAATTAATAAATAAATATGATTTCTTTTTGGCAGATACAAAATTAATGGCAAATGTGGGTAAAACACTAGGACAATTATTGGGACCTAGAGGAAAAATGCCAACACCAGTTCCATTTAATGCTCCAATAGAATCTTTGTTGAATAGATTCAAATCATCAATTCGTGTTAGAGTTAAAAACTCACTTTCTTTATCATGTAAAATTGGAGATGAGCAAATGAATGATAATGATCTTGCTAGTAATGCAATTGCAATAATTAATGCAATTGAGAAAAAACTACCTAATGGTGAAAAAAATATCAGAAAACTCATGATAAAAACCACAATGGGTAAAGTAGTAAAATTAGAAATGAAGGTTAGAAAATAAAATGTATGAAAATAGAACCGAGTATCCAAAAAAGAAAGCACGAATGCATCAACTACTACAAGAGATACCTAAAAAATACAAAGTACTAGCATTAGTAAGAATGGAAAAAGTCAGAGCATCACAACTTTTACCACTTAGAAAAAAATTGAAAGGAGAAGTAGAAATAATTAGTATCAAGGATAAAATTGCAAAAATTGCATTAAAAAAACTGGATATTCCAGGTTTAGAGAAATTTACTGAAAGTTTGAAAGGTCAATGTCTTTTCATGTTTACAAACATGTCACCATTCAAACTAAACGTGCTTTTAGGAAAAAATAAAGTAATGTTGGCTGCAAGAAGTGGAGATATTGCAAGTATGGACGTTGTTATTCCACCAAAGAATACTGGTATTGCACCAGGACCTATGCTAACTGATTTTAAAGAAGCAGGTGTTCCAACAAAAATTGATCAAGGAACAATTTGGATTATGAAAGAAACAATTCCTGTAAAAAAAGGAGAACCTATTCCAGAAAAACTGGCTGGACTACTAGGCAAGTTGGATATTAAACCAATTGAAGCAGGAATTTTGCTAAATACTGCACTTGAAGAAGGGTCACTTTATGCACAAGATGATATGATAATTGATTTAGAGAAATTTAGAAATGATCTTTCACAAGCACATCAAGAAGCAATTTCACTATCTATTGAAGCAGCATACATTACAAGTGATAACATTAAACAAATACTTGCAAAAGCAGCACAATCTGCTCGTTCAGTATCTACTGAATCAGGTTTCATTACTGATGATACAAAAGAACAAATTTTACAAAAGGCACACAATCAAGCTCAAAGTGTCTCATCAAAGGCAAAAAATTATACACCTGCCTAATCAGATTTACTTTTTACCTTAGGTAAATTCCAATTATATTTCATAGCAACCAATCTTAAACCAGTTGTAAGTGAAATACCTATAATTGTAGCAGCATAAATTTCACCTGTAATCATCAATGTAAGGTAGAATGATAATGCACCAATGAAACTTGCTGAAGCATATAGCTCTTTAACAAAAACAATTGGTGTTTGATTAACAAAAATATCACGTAAAATACCACCACCAATACCTGTTAACATTCCAGATAAAATAATTACAAGGAAGTTCATTCCAAATAGATTATAGGCAAAAGTAGCACCAATTACAGTAAAAATACCTAAACCAATAGCATCAAATTTAAGAAAAAGATTCCAATGTTTCTGCAATCTTGAATGTAACAAAAATAACACTATAGCAGTTAATACTGTAATTATAACATATGTTGGATCAATTAGTGAATTTGGTAATTCATTACCAAATATTATATCACGAATTGTACCTCCAGCAACACCAGTAATTGTTGCTAAAATTATAATGCCAACAATATCTGCTTTATGTTCAATTGCTTTGAATGCACCTGTAACTGCAAAAGCCATAGTTCCAAATAGATCTAAGACATAAATGAATAATTCAATAGTTGCAGTGGTATCTACCAACTCATAATGTATAGAGAATAATTACTAATTAACGATATAGATAGACAAAAATTTGATTCTAACCAAATAGTGAAGATAGACCTTCCATGGCTGCTTCCTCTTGTTTTTCACTAGGTGGTTCAGCTTTTGCCTCTTTCTTTTCTTCTCCACCTGATGCTACATCTGCTGCAGGAGCTGCTGCTACTGGGACTGCTTTAATTGCTTCCTCAATGTTTACATCAGCCAAAGATGCAACAAGTGCTTTAACTTGTGCTTCATTTACTTCGGCACCACTTGCTTTTACAATATTTGTAACATTTTCTTCAGTTACTTCTTTCTGTAATTTGTGCAAAATTAATGCAGCGTAAACATATTCCATTTAAAGAATTTCTTCAATGGCATAATATAAAACTATCAGAAAAATTGTCAGTTAGGTTAAGATCTTCAAACTTCTACAAACTGAATAAAGATGTGATTTTAGATTCACATCATATAGATTTTCCATTCTTTGCTTAAGAACTCTTTTTGCCTGATCTTTTTCAGAACCATCAGGTAAAGATAAAATATTGTTAATTAATTCAGAAAGAGATTCTCTAATCCATCCGTCTAAAATAGTAAAAATTCGTTTTGATATGATTTCAATTTTATCCGTCTTTAAATCTAAAATATCAGTGAAATTTTCGTACTCTATTCTATAGATTAATGCAAATATACAATTTTCAGAAGTTGGTTCTTTAAGAATTTCAATTGAGCGTTCTCCTGCTTTGCCTTGATCAACCTTATTTTTTAGACCTACTGGATTAATTATAAAACCATTTACACCTATTTTGTTTCCATCAATTCCAGTCACTGTTCCAAAAATTATATTAGTAAAATCGCCATCAGGTCTTGAAGTAAAGATAAAATCTTCAAGTTTTAATTCTCTCTCTTTTTTCCCAAACATAGAAAATACCAGTTTTTTATCTATTTAATTTCTTGTAATCGACAATTCTTAATATCAGTTATAAACCAAAATTGATTATGGAAAAAAAAGAAATTCTTTCAAAATTTTCTTCTGATCCTGAAAGATACTATAAAGTCAGATTATTCGAGGAAGAAGGATTTAATCGTAAATCATGTGGAATATGTAAGAGATTTTTTTGGACACTTGATGAAAATAGAATTAATTGTCCTGATCATTCAGATGACACATATTCATTTATTGGAAATCCTCCAACTAACAAAAGATTTGACTATACACAAGCTTGGAAAGAAGTTGAATCATTTTTCAAAAAAAATGGACATACATCTGTGAATAGGTATCCTGTAGTTTGTAGATGGCGTGATGATCTGTATTTTACTATTGCATCTATTGTTGATTTTCAAAGAGTCATGGGTAGTAAAGTTGTTTTCGAATTTCCTGCAAACCCACTTGTTGTTCCACAGACATGTTTACGTTTCAAAGATTTAGAAAATGTCGGTGTAACTGGAAGACATTTTTCTAGTTTTTGTATGATTGGACAACATAGTATACCAAATGAAAATGGTTATTGGAAAGATGAATGTGTCAATCTTGATTTTAATTTATTAACACAGCAATTTGGAATTGGAAAAAAAGAAATTACATTTGTTGAAGATGTATGGGAAGGAGGAGGTTCATTTGGATCATCATTAGAATATTTTGTAAGAGGTTTAGAACTTGGAAATGCAGTATTTACAGAATTTCAAGGAGATCTTTCAAATTATAAAACTCTGGATCAACGTATAATTGACATGGGTGCAGGTCTAGAAAGATTTGCATGGATTACAATGGGAACACCTACAGCATACGACTGCTGCTTTGGTCCAATAACTAAAAAATTAATTCAAGATTCAGGTATTGACGCAGATTCTACAATATTAACTCCATATTTTACAGAGATTGCAAAGAATTTAGAATTATACGATGATTTAGCTATGGTAAGAAAAAATACCATTAAATCAACAGGATTATCCGAGGAACAAATTGAAAAAATAATTACTCCGTTGGAGGGAATTTATCTAATAATAGATCATATAAGAACACTAATTTTTGCAATATCAGACGGTGCACTTCCTAGTAATGTTGGTGGAGGATATAATCTACGGATAATGCTTAGAAGAATAATCTCTACTATGAACAGATTGAAATTAGAATTTGATTTGAATGAAATAATAGATATACAAATTGATTATTTGAAAAATACATATTCAGAATTAGAAAAAACACGAGAAGACGTCAAAGAGATTATCTCAATTGAAACAAGACGATATGATAGTTCAAAACAAAGAATGCAAAAAATTGTTAGTAAATTAGACAAGGAACCAAATGTTGAAGATTTGATACGACTATACGAATCTAATGGAGTTACTCCAGAATATCTAAAGGAGATGAAAGTAATATCAGAAATTCCATCAACATTTTACGCAAAACTTTCTGATTTACATCAATCGAAAAAACAAAAAGAACAAACGAGCTTACCATTAGAAGGAATTCCAGATACAGAACTTCTCTTCTATGGAGATGATCCAAGAGAATTTCATGCTAAAGTTTTGAAAACATTTGAAAATTTTATAGTTTTAGATAAAACTGCATTTTATGCAAGGGGGGGAGGTCAAGAACCAGATCATGGTAAAATTGGAGAATGTGAGATAATAGACATTACAAAGTATGGAAATATTATAGTCCATGAGATAAAAGGCAAAATGCCAAAAAATGGAGATACTGTCTCATGCATAGTAGATGCAAAAAGAAGAGATGGAATTACAAAAAATCATACAAGTACACACATCATTAATACTTCAGCAAGAAGTGTTTTAGGTTCGTGGGTATGGCAACATTCAGCCTTCAAAGAAGAAGATCATGCAAGACTAGACATAACTCATCATTCCGCACTTACAGATAATGATGTAACAAAAATTGAACAAACTGCAAATTTAATTATTGAAAAATCAATACCAGTAAAAATAGAAAATTTTGATCGAGGAACAGCTGAACAAAAATATGGTTTTAGGATTTATCAGGGAGGAGTTGTTCCTGTAAAATCAGTTAGAATTGTATCTATAGGAGATTTAGATATAGAAGCGTGTGGAGGAACACATGTAGCAAATACTTCAGATATAGAAGCAATTAAAATTACAAAAACAAAAAGAATACAAGACGGAGTAGTAAGAATTGAATTTGTTTCAGGAGATAATGCAAAGGAATTTGTTAGAAAGAAACAACAAGATTCAGAAAATAAAGAGATAGAAGAGAAGTTAAAAGAAGAAGAAAAAGAAAAAAGAATTGAAAAAAGGCAACTTGCTAAAGAAAGAATTCCAATTATAGCAAAATCACTATCAGAATGCAAAGATGGAATATCTATAATTGAAAATATTACTATAGAATTAAGGGAAACAGGCAAAGCAAACTTTTGTTATTCAACAAGCAACGATTATGATGATATTTTTCATATTGGTTTAGGGGAAGTTCTCTGTAAGGCAGACCCTAAATTAGTATACTGTGGATTGTTTGAAGACAGAGAAAAAATTCGAGTTATAGTATTTGCAGGTGATGATATACCAAAAGAAAGTGGTGCTGGAGAGATTGTAAAGAGTATTTCACAGATTTTGGGCGGAGCTGGTGGAGGAAACCCCAAGTTTGCACAGGGAGGAGGAATCAACAAATCAAAGAAAGAAGATGCAATTAAAAATGCGAAGACTATGATCTTCGAATAGGTAAATAAAATGGAATTAAACTGGAACCAGATAGATAATAAGTGGAGAAGTAAATGGCATGAATCTAAAGACTTTGAAACAGATCCCAATGACAAACCAAAGAAATTCATAACAGTTGCATATCCATATCCAAATTCACCTCAACATATTGGACATGGAAGAACATACACACTGGCAGATGTTCATTCTCGATATTACAGAATGAAAGGATTCAATGTTTTATTCCCAATGGGATTTCATTATACAGGAACACCAATTCTTGGAATGTCAAAAAGAGTTCAAGCAAATGATGAAGAATTAATTGAAGCATTCAAGAATCTATACAATGTTCCTGAAGAAAAGATCAAAGAGTTTGTTGATCCAGTAAAAATTGCTGATTATTTTCATGAAGAAATTAAGGCAGGAATGATTGAGATGGGATACTCAATAGATTGGAGAAGAGAATTTACAACAATTATACCAGCATATCAGAAATTTATTGAATGGCAATTTCGAAATCTAAAAGAGAAAAATCTAATCGTGCAAGGAAATCATCCAGTTGGATGGTGTCCAAATGATCAAAATCCTGTTTCACAACATGATACAATAGGTGATGTTGAACCAGATTTTACTGAATACATAATAATAAAATTCAGCATTGAAGATGAAATTATTCCTGTTGCCACACTTAGACCTGAAACATTATTTGGTGTAACAAATCTTTGGATAAATCCAGAAATCACATATAAAAAAGTAAAAGTTGATGGAGAAACTTGGATAATTAGTGCAGAATGTGCGTACAAGTTAGAATTTCTTAATAAAAAAATAGAAATTATTGAAGACATATCAGGTTCAGATTTAATTGGCAAAAAAGTTCAGAGCCCAACCACTGATAACAAGTTTTTAATTCTTCCTGCATCTTTTGTAACAGCAACTACTGGTACAGGAATTGTAATGTCAGTGCCAGCACATGCACCATATGATTTTCAAGCACTAGAAGATATAAAAAATGGGAATCAAAAAAATATTGAAGATTCATTACGAGATGAAGTTAAGCAGGTTCAACCAATTACGATAATTACTACAAAAGGACTTGGAGAAATTCCATCTCAAGATGTTATAAATAGAATGAAAATTAGGAATCAAGATGATCCAAAATTAGAAGATGCGACAAAAGAAATTTACTCAAAAGAATTCTATGAAGGAAAACTAAATTCCAACACAGGTGAATTTGTAGATAAGAAAATTAAATTTGTCAAAGAAGAGGTAAAAAAATGGATTTCTAAAACAGGAAAATCAGACATTATGCTTGAATTAACAAATGAATCAGTAAAATGTCGGTGTGGTACAGAATGTGTTGTAAAACTACTTAACAATCAATGGTTTTTGGATTATGCAAATAAAGAATGGAAAGCAAAAGCACGTACCTGCTTTGAATCAATGAACATACTTCCAAATGACATTAGAACTGAATTTTTTAATGTACTTGATTGGCTTAGAGAAAGAGCATGTGCAAGGCAACACGGATTAGGAACAAAAGTTCCATGGGATAAAGATTGGATAGTTGAAAGCTTAGCAGATTCAGTAATCTACATGTCATTTTACACTATGGCAAAATTTGTTAATTCAGGAGAAATTTTAGCGGAGAACATGTCAGATGAATTTTTCAATTATATTTTCTATGAAAATGGAAATTCAGAAGTAATTGCAAGAAATACAAAAATTACAACAGACAAACTAGACGAAATACGAAAAGAATTTGTGTATTTTTATCCTGTTGATTCTAGACATTCAGGTAGAGATTTAGTACCAAATCATCTTACATTTTTTGTTCTAAATCACGTTGCACTATTTCCTAAAGAAAATTGGCCAAAAGAAATTGTAGTAAATGGTTCTGTATTGATGGATGGAAAAAAGATGTCAAAATCCATGGGTAATATCATTCCATTACGTGATGCAGTCAGAAAATATGGTGCAGATCCAATCAGATTATCAATATTAATTTCAGCAGAACTTCTGCAAGATGCCGATTTTAATGTAGAATCAATCTCAGGAATTAAAAATAAATTAGAATCTATGTATGAAGAATGCATTAAAATTAACAATTCTGAAGATATTGGAACTCAACCTGAAGATATTTGGATACAAAGTAGATTATCGAAATTAATTTCGGAAGTAACAGATTCTATGGAAAAGATGAGACTTCGTGAATCATTACATCATATTTTGTATGGGTTTGACTCTGATCTTCAATGGTATATGAAAAGAGCAAATGCAAAAAATAGAGATGATATTTCAGGAATTTTGAATAAAGTTCTTAAAACACGTATCACAATGCTTTCACCCTTTGCACCTCATATAGCTGAAGAAATGTGGGAAAAGTTAGGAAATTCAGAAATGGTTTCAAAATCATTATGGCCAAAAGAAGAAGATGAACAAACAGATGATAGAGCAATTCAAAATGAAAGTTTACTTAGTTCGGTAATGAATGACATTTCAAATATTATCAAAGTGACAAAAATTAAACCCAAAAAAATTATAATTTACACAGCAGACAATTGGAAATCAAAAGCATATCATAAAATTCTAAGTGGTATTAATTCAGGGGAAACAAATGTCGGTATCTTCATTAAAGAATTAATTTCACAAAAAGAAACAGAAAATGTAAAAAAAGATCCTGACTTTGTAAAAAAGACATTAAAAGATATTCTTTCAGAACCAACAGATCTAAGAAAAACAAAGATGAATGCAGGTGAAATTAATGAAAATGAAATAATTTCTAATGAACTTTCATCACTAATTGAAACAGATTATGAAATTAAATTGCAAGTATTCTCTGAAAATGATTCTGAAAAATATGATCCAAAAAATAAAGCAAGAATGGCAAGACCTTACAAACCAGCTATACTAATTGAATAATTAGTAGTGATTTTTACAAGTTGAGCAAACATATGCAATTTTAGTTTCTAAATCATAAGGAATGGTTACCTTAGCTAGTTGAACGATAATAAATCCCCTACAAATCTTACAAACTCCTTGTAACAGTACTGATTGTAAAATTTTCAGTTAACCAGATATGTCAAAATCTGGTTCGATCAAGATCAGAGGTAATTTACCCACGAAATTAACTAATTTTTGAAATATAAACGACAATAATACTCCCTATTAGTGATTATTGCTATTTAAAAAAATAATGGAAAGTAACAGATTATCTGAATGGTTTGTCCCAAAATTTGGTTCACGAAATTTTAGATTATCAATAGGAATTTTGTTTTTACCTTATACTGGAATGGTGGTGTCATTTGCAATATGGGGTTCTCTTTCAGTAGAATATGATCTTAATCGAATAGTAGCTATTGGTTTACTCTACTTTTTTGCAATTGGAATAGCAGCACATTGTCTTGATGCATTAGGAAGTAAAAAAAAGCCATGGGGTCACATATCACATAGAAAAATTTGGATTGTATCAATTATTTCATTAGCCATATCTTTTTCAATTGGATTGCATTATGCGTTTTTAGATTCATGGTTATTATTTCCGATAGGAATCATTGAAGGATTTTTTCTTTTTGCATATAATCTGGAATTATTTAAGGGAAGATTTCACAATAATACATCATTTGTTATATCATGGGGGATTATGCCTGTTTTTGCAGGAGCTGCAATTCAATCAAACACAATATCAATTGAAACAATAATTTTATCTGCAATTGCAGGTTTTGCAAGCTATATCTTAATTATCACATCAAAAAAATATAAAATTCTAAAACAGCAAAATGCAAATTATGAAATGTATTATAAAAAAGAAACAATGCTCAAAATTATAACATCTACTGTGATAATTGGTACAGTTTTATTTTTTTTCGCAAGATACATTTAATTCATTAAAACACAGTACATTGTATTGAATAAAATTGAAGATTTGTTAAATAAAATATTAGATGCTCCTGTAGGTCAAGTTGTATCTGTTCTAGAAGAATTTCTAAACTGTGATATTAAATTAGAAGTTATAGAACAAAATAAAAATTCTTCAAGCCAATTTGTGAGAAAAGTCTCAATAACTGCACAGGGATTTCCAGTGATAAATGCTAATGTAAAATTTGATTCTACAGTTTTACCTGAGTTTATCATGACAGATCTTTTAAGAAAAAAACTAGGTATTGGGGCAATTCTTAATGTGAATAATATCAAAGCTACTAGAAAAATTATAACCATAAATCAAGATGAAAATAGTGCATCAAGAGAATATCAAATTATTCATAATGAAATAATTTGGTTTACCATAATTGAAGAAATAAAGTTAGGCAGTCTTGGTTCCTACAATAATAGCTGAAGTGCCCCAAGTCAAATCTTGTCTGTGGACTTTCATTTCATAATCTCTCATAGTTTCTTCATATTCTTTAACCCAATTTGTGGCTCTTATCAGAGAAGGCAGATCAACAAATACATTTTTCCAGTTAGGAATAAAAAATCCCAGAAAATAAAGTAGTTTAAAGTAAAAATTCCACATTTTTCGTACAAAGGAATTTTTTGGATATGTAAAATCATGTAAAATTATTTTCCCACCTACATTCAAATGTTCAATACAATTTTTTATTAAAATTTTAGCTGTACAATATTTTGGCAGATATGATGCTGTAATACAATCAAATTTTTTTTCTAGATTAAGTTTTTCAGCATCTTGATTTACAAAAGAGATATTTGGATATGACATTAATTTTTTTTTTGCTTTTTCAAGATAGTTTTTAGTAATATCCACACCAGTAATTTTGGCTTGCGGTAATTTTTTTGCAATTTGTTTTGTAAGGATTCCCGTACCACATGCAAGATCTAATACTGTTTTTTGATCAGATAATTGTTCTAAAATCTTATGTTTCCAAAGAGAGTCTTTTCCAAAAGTAGTCCAATGTACTATATCATCATATGAATTAGAAGTATTGTTAAAAAATGTAGGGACCAAATCTTTTGGATTTTCTTTAATCATCATTATCCAATATTACCCATAGATTTTATCCCTTTTTTCAAAGTTAAAAAAAATAAGACCATTGGGCTCCAGATCAATACCAAGTAGGTAATCCGATGAGCGCCAATTTCACTTAAGATCAGAAAGTGTCAGTTTCTGATGACAGTGATTTTGTCTTAAAATCTGAAACTAGTGTTACAGATGACAGACTGGATCTTGTAATTATGATTAAGATAATTTTTCTATATAATGAGCACTACCAACTTGTACTAGTGGTAAATGAACTCCAGCTAGTACTACAAAAATGGGTTTCAGATAGTCTATTTATTAGAGTTCAAGGATTCAAAAAACATCTTGAAGATTGCTGTAATGGGAATGGGTGTTGCAGGTAGTTATCTTATGGCTAGATTAAAGAATTCAGA
>Ga0257111_1000132_pt1 | contig 30190 bp, 35 predicted proteins | sample LP_taG_6_FD_191567 | JGI IMG/M metagenome (GOLD analysis project Ga0257111, IMG submission 191567) | Marine microbial communities from Northeast Subartic Pacific Ocean, Canada - LP_J_2015_P26_500m | ecosystem: Environmental > Aquatic > Marine > Oceanic | place: Canada: Northeast Subartic Pacific...
ACATGTTGATAGGCAGAGCCGAGATTAAACCAGGCCAAATTGTTCTTGTAATGGGAGGCAGTTCTGGAGTTGGAATCTTTGGAATTCAGATTGCCAAACTTTATGGCTGTACAGTTATTGCCACTGCAAGTCCTGACAAGCTTGAAAAACTAAAAGAAATTGGTGCAGACTATGCAGTTGATCACAGAAAAGACGATTGGCACAAAGAAGTCAGGGCAATAACAAAAAAGATTGTTGGCGGACCAGGAATTGATGTAATCTTTGAGCACATTGGCGGCTCGCATTTTAACAAAGAACTTACTCTTTTGAAGTATGGCGCAACTATGGTAACAACTGGCGCTACAACCGGTTATGACGCACCAACAGATCTCCGTCACATTTTCTTCAAAGGAATTAACATATTTGGTTCGACACAGGGAACACGTGCCGAGCTAGAACAGGGATTTTTCTGGATGGGTCAGGGAAAAATAAAGGCAATAATTGATTCTGTCTATACATTTGAGAATGCAGTAGATGCACACAACAAGATGTTGAATGGAAAAGGTCTAGTTGGCAAGATAATTCTCAAACCAAACTAACCTCTAGAAATGATGTATGTATGTAATTTCTAATTATGAAAGATATTGTAAATTAAATTTATGGCTTTAAAACTGAGGAAACAACATCATCCACTGCAGAATTAAAATTTGTATCTATATTTTTTTTGATTTTAGTAAATGTTTCTTCTCCTTTTTGAAGAATTTTTTGGGATTCTGCTTCTGCATTAGATTTTGATTCTGTGATAATACTTTCGGCCTCTTTTGTGGCAATTTCTTGGGTTTTTTCCATCAAACTTTCAATTTCTTTTTGAGTTTTTGAGGTTAGTTGTTTTTTCATATCATTCAATTTTAGATTTAACGAATCAATATCAGATTCTAAGCCTGATAATGCTTTGATAATTCCATCTACACGTGTTCCAGTCTGACTCATTTACTTCAAATCACCTTTTCCAATAATTAAACCATTCAATTTGTAGTTAATAATAAAATTGCTCTGGCTAGATCACCATCTGCCTCAGCAAGAGCATTTTTAGCCTTTTCTTCATCTACATTTGCTTGTTGGCAAACAAGTGAAATATCTTCATCACTGAAAATCTGAACCTCCAATTCTTTTTCTTCAAAACTCTCAGCTACTACTTGGAAAATTGAATTATCTTGTGCCTTCATTTCTGTAACTGTAGGTTTTGCAATTATGATCTCTTTCTTATCAGTTTTAATTATAACTTCTTGAACATTTGGAATTTCTTCCATATCTAGACCCATTTTATCCATCATTCTTCGCATCTGGCGATTTCCGCCACGGCCACCCATCATGAAATGGATTTTCTTTGGGTGACTTTTTAAACTATCTGATCTTTACTGCAACGCCTCTATTTTGGCTCATTATCATTTTACCAGAAAGAATAGATTTGCCAACTGCAATAACTTGATTTTTATATAAAACTGGGACATCTGAACCAATTTTGATATTTTTTCCACATGAAATTACATGATTACAGAAAACAGATTTTCCTTTTGCAACAAATTCTTTTGATTCCTTATCTATCTGAAGACAGTTTTCAAGAAAATTTTTACTTTTAACGAAGATCTTTGCACAATGCAAAGTCAATGCTAATCCACCATCAGTTCTACTGGTGAGTAAGAGTTTTTCTTTGTGATAAACTGAACGTATCTTTCCAGTTTTCCTAGAAATTTTCAACTCGAAATCTTTTGGTAGAAGTTTAGAAACACCTGTCCCAAATAATGCATCTATTGTATGTTTTAATTTTAGATTTTGATCCATGAATTTCAGAAATATCGAGCAAATATTAGTCTAAATTATTCTAAAATTTTATTTCAAGTTTTGTTCTAGAATCTGTTCTCTATATAGAAAATGTAAAAAATACCATATAATTTATATTTACTATATAGTAACCCAGATTATACATGAATGAGCATGATCAGTTGAGAAAAATTCAATTCACTGGAAAATCATCTTATATCGTTTCTCTTCCTAAAGGATGGATTATAGAGCAAGGATTGAAACGAGGGGACCAAGTTAATGTTTCAAGACAAGGTAGTTCAGTTTTAGAAATAAAACCAATAAACATTTCAAATAATAAAAATCAGGAAGAAGCGATTATAACAGTTTCAAATGATGATGATGAATCAGCAATTCTTAGAAAAATAATTGCACTTTATTTTCTTCACTATCAAACTATTCATATAAAACCAAAAACTGATAGAATTAATCCAGCTCAAAGAAGTTCAATTCGAAATGCCGTAAAAAATGTTCTGATGGGAGCTGAAATAACATCAGATTCTACAGAAGGAATAACTATTCAAATCTTGATTAATCTAGTTGGATTATCAGTTGATGGTGCATTCAAACGAATGTTACATCTTGCAAAGTCAATGCAAGAAGATGTTCTGTTAGCGGTAAAAGAAGGAAATGTTGAACTTGCTGAACAAGTAATTAAAAGTGATGATGATGTAGATAGATTTGGATTTTACATAATTCGTCAGCTTACAATTGCTATTGAAAATAAGCATATGTTAGAAGAAATGGGATTTTCAAATACTAGAGATTGTCTAGGTTACAGAGTAATAGTAAAAAATATTGAAAGACTTGCAGATCATGCAGAAAGAATTGCAAAAGATGTAATTGAATTTAAAAAACCAGTTAATGGAAAAACATATGATAAACTTGTAGAAATGAGCAATTATACATTAGAATTAATTGATAATTCTTGTCTGGCTATGTTTAAACAAGATACTGTAGAAGCTGAAGAAACAATAATTCGTGCAGGAAAAGTGGCAAAATACGAGAAAAAAGTTCTAGATACAATGAAGTTAAGTAAAAATCAAGAAGAAGTTTACAGAGTTAGAAAAATTATTGAAAATTTGAGAAGAATTGCTGAATATGGAAGTGATATTGGTGAAATTGTTCTAAACACAAATATCGAAAAAATGATTAAAAAGAAGTAAATGAGATTTAATACTTGAACTCGTGTATTTTAATCACATATCTTGAGCCTGATTCTGCTAATGAGGCTAAAGGTCTATGCGAAAGTGCGCAATACGAAGTTGTTCATACAATAAAACAGAAATTTCTTAATCATAGAAAATTTGGACTAAGTGAAGCACAATTAGATGATTTAAAGGAGAAAATTAAACGCTCGAAACCAAAAGTGATAGTATTTGATGAAATTCTAAAACCTAGTCAAAATTATAATTTGGCTTCAGAATTAAAAATTGGGATTTTAGATAGAGAATCGTTAATTTTGGAGATTTTTGAGAATAGAGCACAGAGTGCAGAATCTCATATGCAGGTTAAATTGGCTCAACTTCGTTATGAAATGTCAAGAGCAAAAGAAAAAGTACGATTATCAAAAATGGGTGAACAACCTGGTTTTATGGGAATAGGAAAATTCGAAGTGGATGTTTACTATAATGATATCAAACATAGAATGAACAATGTTAGAAAGAAATTAAAAAAATCTGGAAAACAACGCGAACTACATAGACAATCACGTAAAAGAATTGGATTTAAAACAATTTCATTGGCTGGCTATACATCAGCTGGAAAAACAACTCTATTTAATGCACTAACAGGTGAACAAAGAGAAAAAAGTCCAAAGTTATTCACAACATTAACAACAACCACAAGAAAATTTAAAATTGAGAAAGAATGGCTTTTAATTTCTGATACTGTAGGTTTTATCAGCAAGCTTCCTGCATATTTAATTGAAGCATTTAGATCAACTTTAGAGGAATTAACATTTACTGATCTTGTTCTAGTAGTAATTGACTCTACAGATAATTTCAGTTTGCTTAAACTAAAATTTTCAAGCTGCATTAGAACATTAATTGAATTAGGAGTAGAAAAGGAAAAAATTATTTTTGTTTTAAATAAAGCAGAAAATTTAGATGATGACGATATATCTAAAAAGATAAAAGAATTAAAATTAGATGATGATAGAAAATGGATTGCAATATCTGCAAAAACAGGTAAGAATTTTTATCAATTAAAAGAAATTATTAAAAAAAGTATTGATGATAGAATTATAAATCAAAACTCAGAGATGATGTAATGAAAATAGAAGTATTAAGAATAGGTCAAAGAATCGTAAGAGATGATCGTGTAACTACTCATGTTGCATTAGTTGCAAGAGCATTTGGCGCATCAAAAATTTACATGAATGAGATAAACCCAGAAATTAAAGACACAATAAATAAAATCAATACTACCTGGGGAGGAAAATTTGAAATTGAATTTATAACAAACTGGAAAGATGTTATAATTTCAAAAAAAAATACTTCAAAAATAATCCACCTTACCATGTATGGTCAAAATATAAATAAAATTCAAGAAAATATTCAAAAAGAAGAAGATATTTTGATAGTAGTTGGAGCTGAAAAGGTTCCAAGATATATTTACGACCAGTCAGACTACAACGTTTCTATTGGTAATCAACCACATTCAGAGATTAGTGCTCTAGCAATACTCTTAGATCGTATTCAAAATGGTATACAGTTTGAAAAAAAATTTGATGATTCAAAAAGAGTGATAATTCCTAGTGAAAATGGCAAAAATGTCATACAAAATAAAAAAATGGATTAATAATGGCAAAAAATAGAGATGTGATATGGTAGATAGATACGAGGATCCTTTTGTAAAAATTTCACATATGATAGGTGGAGATGAATATCTCAAAGTATCTAGATCCTTACTTAAATCAGAAGATGCAACTGATGAAGAAATAGCAAGTTCAACTGGACTTAGGATTAACATGGTTAGAAAAGTTCTGTATGATCTATTTGGAAAGGGGTTAATTACTGGAATACGAGTAAAAGATGAAAGAAAAGGTTGGTTTGTCTATAGATGGCGTTCAAGACGTGATGAAGTTGAAAATTTTATTGAAAAGCAGAAAAAGAATATCTTAGAAAGAATGCAACAAAGGCTTGACTATGAAAATTCTTCTGAATTTTATCATTGTGGAAACCATGACTGTAATAGAGTTACATTTGAAGATGCATTAGATCTATTTTTTAAATGTCCATCATGTGGTGCAGTTCTAAATATAAAACCAAATGACAAAGTAAAAAAATATTTTTCTAAAAAAGTTGATCATCTTAAACAGGATATAAGAAATTAAATTTTATAGAAAACAATTAATTCATTGTTAATTTTTTGAATTTTTTTAAGTTTTAATTTTGTTGCAGATAGTAAATTTTTGAATCCATCCCCTTCAACTAGGGTTTTTGAATTGCTTCCACCTAGTATGTATGGTGCTATAGTGATGATTAATTCATCAACAAAACCATGCTTTAAAAAACTCCAATTTATTGTTCCTCCACCTTCAACTATAATTTTCTTTATTCCTTTATTATGTAAAATTTTTAAAAGTTTTGAAATACTTACAGAGGAATTACCACATGTTATAATTTGTATAGGGAATTTTCTCAATCTAGATAGATTTGCTGCAGATATTAAATTTGTAGTTACAATAATTGTTTGTATTTTATCACAAGTCTGTAAAATCTTTGAAGATGATTTTATTGTTCCATGTGAATCGAGGATTATACGAGTTGGATTTTTTCCAACAGTATGACGAACACTCAATGTAGGATTATCGATTTCAAGTGTATTTTTTCCAATTAAAATTGCGTCTACTTTTGCTCTTAATTTATGAACACGAACAGTGTCTTTTTTTGAAGATAGTTTTAGTTTACTCATTTTTGTTTCAATTTTACCATCTAGTGTCATGGCAGCACTTAGAATTACATATGGTCTAGATCTTTCCATGAACAATTTTACCTCCAATCATTACTGCTTTGATTGATTTTTCTGATGCTCTATGTACAATTGATGCATGTACATTATGCAATGGTTCCAAATCAATTGATTTCTTATCAATAAATATGCAATCTGCAATATATCCTTCTTTTATACAACCAATTTTTTTATTAAGAATTTTTGAACCATTTACAGTTGCCATTTTAAGAACTTCTTTTGGATCAATTCTTTTTTTGTTAATTCCCATTGTTACTTTCCATAAATAATCCATTTCTCTAAACATATCTGGAGAATTTATCATAATATTGTCTGTACCAATAGCAAGATTACATTTCATCTTGAGCATTAATGCAATATCAGGTACACCTTCAGCAAGGGATGCATTAGCGCGTGGGCAAATAACTATTCCTCGTGTTTCTCGTGAAGCAATAGACAAATCATTTTTTGTTGCATGTGTCATGTGAACCAGAAATGTTGGACGTGATAAAAGAGCACGTTTAGGTTCAGTTTTTTGAGTTAATTTTTTTGATACTGAACAACTATTCAAGGTTTCAGATGCATGAATACCTACGATTTTTTTGATCTTTGAATATTGAATTAAATTATTATCACTATTTTCATTTGTTCCACTAATACCAACTCCATCACAATTTTTCAATAATGATTCTAATTTTGTTTTGAAAATATCTGGCATGATATTGTTTTGTTTAATCTGATTTTTGGTATGATAGTATTCTATTCTACCAAGAATAACTACTTTGATTGGAAGAGTTCTTACTGCTCTTTTTAACAGGTTTATTCCATCTAATCCACCCTCTCTGAAATCAATAAACGTAGTAATTCCTTTTTTAATCATTGATTGTGCAGATTTACGCATAAATTTGATCAATTCTTTATCTGGTGTCTCTCGTAGAATTTTTTGTTTAAGACCAATCATTGGATGAATTTTTGAATCAACATCCAAATTTAGTGATAAATCTTTGGCTACTGAATCTCCAATATGAGTATGTGCATTAATAAAACCCGGTATTAGAAGCAGACCTTCACAATCAATTGCTTTCTGATTTTTTTGTGTTACTTTTGAATTAATTTTTTTAAATTTATTATCTAATATCTGAACAGTAACAGATTCGAGTAATTTTAATTCATTACCATAAAGTATGCTAATATTTTTTAAGATCATTCTAATTCGTAAACTTCTGGTTTTTCTTTTCCTGAATCTCGAATTTCTCTAATTGTATCAAGTGATTTTGTAGCAAGTTTAGCTGCACCTCTACCTGTCGTACTAATTCCAATACCACAATTCAAAAGTAAATTCATCTCAGTTTTTATTTTATCAATGAATTCTTGTGCATTAATTTTATGATCTGAATTAGATATCACCATAAAATTATCTCCACCCATAAAAAATGTCAAAGATTTTTTTTCTAAGAAGAAATCAGACATCTTTGAATATAATTTAAACATTAATGATGATGTTTCATAAGGAGATAATGTTTTTCTTTTTGATGTTAGATTGTCTACATCAATGTGCATTATAGTGATATTCTGTTCTTCTTTTCCATTAAAAGAACCATAGATGTTGTATTGCTTATTAAGAAATTTTTCATCTTTTTTGTCATTATATGCTAATACATTTGCATCAAATGGTGTACTACCATAACCAACAGTCATTGAAATTTTGATTTCAAATGATGCTTGAAGTTCCTTTTGAATATCAACGTGATCATCTAATGACATTCCATTTGTAATTGCAAAATATTCATCTGATCTATTTTGAAATACTAGACAATTTTTTTCTGAGAAAAGTCTTTGAACTTTTTGATATAATGATGCTTGAAGTATTTGTAATTCATGTTCTCTATCACTTCCTAAAGTTAATGTCCATGGTCCATAACCAGTAATTTTTATAATTGTTAATTGAATCAATATTACAACCTCTTTAATTCATCATGAATTCTTAGAACTGCATTTACTGCATTTTCTGATACTGGTCTTATTCTTGCATATGCCTGTCTTTCACTCATTCCAGGACCTGATATGCCAAATGTTACAGGTTTTTGATATTTAATTGATAGTTTTGCAATATTTCTTGCTGTTGAATTTGCAATTACTTCATCATGTTTTGTTTGACCTTTAATCACAGCACCTAATGTTATAATTCCATCTACATCTTTCTTTTGTAATAATTTATCAATAACTATTGGCATGTCAAAAATACCTGGAACTCTAGAAGTATATTTTACATTTAATTTTAGTTCTTTTGCTTTTTTAATTGCAACATCATACATTCTTGATGTTACTTTCTCATTAAATTCTGCAACAACTATAGCAACATTCAAAATTAATGCACCTTAGCAAATTCTAATAATTCTTTTCCATTAATAAATGGAATTGCATTATCTCTAGCATATTGTTGGGCCTTTTCAACTGACAATGCAGAATAAGTTTGTCCATCCATCATTTCACAAATTGCAGTGATTGGAGATAATTTTGCAAGTTGTGTCAAATAAATTGACATTTCTGTATGACCTTTTCTAGAAGATAATAATCCTCTAGAAGCCAATAAAATAGGAACATGTCCAGGTGTTTTGAAAGATGATATGAATTTAGATTTTGGGTCTTCAGAATTATATAATTCTGCCATTTCTTTTATGGTTAAAGCTCTATCTCTATCAGTAATTCCAGTGTATGTTTGCTTATGATTAACGTAAATAGAAAATGTTGGATGATCCCCATATGGTGCTGTTCCCATAATCATCTTTCTAGAATCAGAATCAAAAGAACTAGAACTAGATAATATGTCATGCATGTAATTCAATTCCAACTTACGTGCCAACGTATCGTCAATTGCAAGACAAATTAAACCTCCTGCGTGTTGTCTCATTCTGGCAATATGTTCAGGTGTAATGAATTGTGCAGCAACTACCAAATCAATTTCATTTTCTCGTCCATCAGAATCATGAATCATTACAAACTCTCCTTGCTTAATTGAAGAAATTGCAGAATCAAATGTCATACTAAAAAATCATTGTGTAGATATTATAAAGTTTACTAGAAATTTTGTTATTACCAATTTATTGGTAGATAATCATACTCAGTTAAGTATGTATTTTCCTAGAATATCAGTTTCAATATTTAATTTGTCAGTGATTTTTTTTGTTTTAAAATTTGTTATTTTAATTGTATGTGGAATTATGCATACTGATGCAAGATCTTTTTTTACATCAACTACAGTAAGACTTATTCCATCTAACGCAATAGAACCTTTTTGAACTACATACTTGCTCAATTTTTTTGGAATTTTAAACCAAATTTTAACTTCTTTTGGATTTTTTTCTATCTTAGTGATTGTTGCAACTCCATCAACATGACCCAAAACAAAATGTCCCTCTAATCTTTCACCAACCTTTAAACTTCTTTCAACGTTGATTATACTACCAACTTTTAAGTTCCCAAGATCTGTTTTTTTCATAGTTTCATCAATCATTTCAAAACCACAAATATTTTTAGAAATTTTTGTTGCACTAAGACAAACCCCATTAAGCGCTACACTTTGACCAATTTTTAGACCCTTTGAATTCTTACCCAGATCAACTAGAACTTTAATTGCACTCCTATTTTTTGTATTTCTTTCAATTTTTTTTATCTTTCCTGTTCCAGTTATTATTCCAGTAAACATGGCTACATGACACATAATTGAATATAAATAATATACTATCTAATTCCAAGTTATAATGACTAGTGAAAAGAAAAATAAGATAAAAAAACAAAAATTTGATAGAGATTATGTTTTAGATGGTAAAACATTGTATGACCTTTATCGACATACCACAAAATTAATAAAATAATTATTTACTAACTTCAAGTAAAGCTTTTGCTCTTTTATAATGAACTTCATCAATCATTTGTCCACTAACAACAGTAGCACCCTTTCCTTTTTTTGTTGAACGATCATATGTTTTGACAACAAGTTTTGCCCATGTAATTTCAGTTTTGTTTGGATGAAAAATTTTATGAACTGTTTTAATTTGATCAGGATGAATGACGCTTTTACCAGCATAGCCTAACATACGACCAACATTACAATCTTTTTTCAATCCAGACTCATCTTTGATATCTTGCCATATTCCATCAATTGCATATACACCTGCAGCAGTAGCAGAAACTGGAATCTTATATCTAGAATATTTACCACCAATAGGATTTCCTTTTGTGTATTCAATACCTATATCGTTTAACAAATCAAATATTCCAAAAACAACTGCATCTATTCTCTTACTACATGAAGCAATTTCATAACAATTTTCAACACCAAGTGCCGATTCGATTGACGGAATTAGACGTATTCCAGAAATTTTTCTCTTTTTTTCGAGAGAAATTATCATTTTCTCAATTTGTTTTAATTCTTTTACAGAATTTATCTTTGGGATAACCACACCGTCAATGCCTTTCTGAATGATTTGCTTAAGATCAGATTCAATCTTACCTGATTCAGGAGAATTAGTTCTTACGTAAACATTTGTTAAATAAGATTTTCTTTGTTTTAATGCATTTTTTATCAATATCCTAGCTTTGTTTTTTTCTTTATCTGGTACAGAATCTTCAAGATCAAAACAAACAATATCAGCTGAAAGTGATTTTGCTTTTTCTAAGAATCTTAAATTATTTCCTGGAACAAAAACTAAACTACGAAATAGATTTGCCATCAACCAATTAAGCGCCTTCAGGCTTCATTAAGATTTTGCCAAACAATCCTTTACCTGTTAGCATCTTTGTGTGTGCTTCATGAGCTTGTTCAAATGACCAAGTAGAATCAATTGTTGCCTTGATTTTTCCCTGACCCATCCAATGGATACCTTGTTCTAATTCAGCACGAGTTCCCTGTGTAGAACCTAGTATGTTAATTCCCTTAAAGAATACATGTCGTAAGTCAGTTTCTGCATTATAACCAGTTGTTGCTCCACATGAAACCAAAGTGGCCCCATATTTGAGATTCTGCAGTTGTTTATTCCAATGTGTTTGACCAATATGATCAAAAGAAATGTCAATACCAGGTGATACACCAGTATCTTTTGCGATTTGTTTGGTTATTGCTCTAACCTCTTTATGCCAATCATCTTTTCTATGATCTACTGCATAATCTGCACCCAATTCCTTACATTTGTCTAATTTATCTGGACTTGCAGTTGCAATTACTTTGCAGTTGTATAATTTTGCAATTTGAATACCAAAGCTTCCAACACCTGAACCTCCGCCCATAATGAGAACAGTTTGTCCAGGTTTAATCTTAGCTCTTCCAACCAACATATGCCATGATGTTAATAGAGTCATTGACGCAGCTGCTGCTTCATCAAAACTAACATTGTCTGGAATTTTTACTATGTTAACTTCTGGAAGATGTGTAATTTCTGAAAATGCTCCCCAAGTTGGACCAGTTTGAAAACCCCAAATTGTTCTTTTCTCACAATCAAATTCTCTTCCGTCAGTACATGCACTACAAACTCTACATGACATGTTAGAATGTGATACTACTCTATCACCAATTTTGATATTAGTTACTTCATCACCAACAGCAATTACTTCTCCAGATGCGTCAGAACCAGAAATATGTGGTAATGGTACAGGTACTGGAGTTCCTCTCATTCCCCAAATGTCATTAAAATTTAATGCAGCAGCTTTTACTTTGAAAACTACTTCATCTGGTTTTGGTTTTGGATCATCAACATCTTTTATTTTGAGAATTTTCTTAAAATCGTCATCAGGTGCATATTCTTCATATACTAAACCTTTCATGAAAATATCCTGTTTTACCCCTAATTATATTTTCTTGAGATCAGATTCTGTTAATCTTAAAATCTTTCTTTGGTTGTTGGGCAGACATTAAAATTTGTTTGAGTTGATCATCAGTAATCTGTCCTTGTGTTTTTCCTTGTGAAGCTAATTCAAGTAGATAGTTTTCAACTAAATTTGCAAGTTCTGGCTTCACCATTTTAACATTATTTAGCCGCAATCTAGCTTCACCAGAAAGTATTTGTTTTAACAACATATCTTTTTGTACAGAAATTTGTTCTTCATTTGGTTGTTCATTATTTTGTTCTGGATCTGGAAAACTCATTGTAAAAACACTAAGAGTAAATTTTTAGTTTTGGAGTATTCTGGATCATTCCATTTAGAATTTCAGTCGACATTTTATCAAGTTTTTGCATTCCTTGACTAGAAACAATTCTTCCTTTTTTCTCAATTTTTTCAACATAACCTAATTTTTCAAGACCGTGAATTGCATTTCGAATTATTGCACCACTAGCATCTTTATGATGTCTAGCACCATAGTACATGTTTCTTTTTCCATCACCGTAAATGGTTCTAAGTTCATTTACTGTAAGAGGACCATGAAGATAGATTTTTCTTAAGATTGATGCACATCTAGTATGCCACCAATCAGCTTTTTGTGGTGCTTTATCTGCATGTGCACCAGTTTTGACAAATGGTGACCAACTTGGAGCAGGAATATCTTCAGTTTTCAATACTTCTGCCAATTTACTTATCAAGTCATTTGCTGGTACATCATATACTTTAGCCATTAAATGAAAAATTTGATAATCGTCTTATAAATCATAGTTAGTTTTTAGATAATTTTTCTGTATGTATGTGTACAAAAGTTGCAAGTAACTCTAATAGATTTAACATTACTTCGACCAATTCGAACTCTGGAATTTATTCCTGGTACGATAAATTTTTTACATTTTTTGCAAAAACATGATCGGATTTCATATGGCATTTTTATTTTGTACTTCATACTAATTTTTTTTGCTAATAATGCCTGTCTTTCAGCCAAATCTGGTTCTAGTCGTGCATTAGAAACTGCATTAGTAAATAAAATCTCTATTCGCTTTGTTGCAATCTCTTTTTTTGAATTCTTCATAATTAATTAAAAAGGTAATAGTAAAAAAATTGATCAATAATAAGATGCAGTCAGCGGGATTCGGACCCGCGTCACAGGGTTGGAAACCCCGAATACTAACCAGGCTATACTATGACTGCATAAAGAAGAAAATTTTTCTACCTACATAAAAATGGTTTTTTCATATTCATAGATGATTCTACTAAGAATTACATGAGTTTCTAAAGAATTCTCCGATAATTTTTCAATTTGATCAAATTTACTTTTTATATTTTCTTGAAAATGTCCCTTTTGAAATCCACCAATTACTATACATGAATTATCAGTGATTGTCTTTGCGGACTCTTCAAACGTACTATTCTTACCTTCTGTTGAAAAGCCAACTAATTTTTCAGGCTTTATTTTGTTTATCAACTCTTCAAAAGTCATATTCTCGATTTCCATTAATTTTGAATTTGAGACTTCAATTTTTTTTTCTTTGAATAATTTCTCAATTATTCCTTGAAATCTATGATATGATTTTGGTAATCGAACTTGATCACCTAATGTGATAACTTGATTGTTGATAGTATGAATAAAGACTTTAATCTTTTTTTCATAATATAATGGACTGTTACATATCGTTAAAAGTGCTAAATGTATTATATCTGGTCTTCCTCGCTTTATTTCATTTGAAATTTCTTTCATAGCTGCAAAATGCCAAGAATTATCAAGTAATATCTCAGAAGATTTTTTTCTACTTCTCTTACAATATGAAATTACTGATGGATGATTTTGTAATTCTTTAGGTACAAGTTCTAATGATGAATCAGCAAGAATTAGTGTTAGCATGTACATACGTAATAATTAATCTACTATTTGTTTTTTAAATTATGATTATCCAGATGTACAACCGCTATAACCACATTCAATACAAATACTGCAGCCTTCAATCAATACAAGATTGTTATTACATGTAGGACAAAGATTTTCTTTTTTATTATCATCTACTAAAGGAGTAGGCTTTGTGATATTTTCATGTGGTACAACCAATTTTAATGCGTTATTCACCTGTTCTTTGATGTATGGATTGGTAATTGTATCTCGAATATAGTCATACAAGTAATTAGAAGGAGTTACGTCAAATGTTTTCGTGGAATTTTCATCTGTCATATGCAATACTTGTTTATGCCTAGAACCATCTCTGTACACAGTAATTCCTTTTAGACCTATTTCATGTGCAAGTAAATACGCAGCTTTTACATCATCAGCTGATACATCATTTGGCATATTGATTGTCTTTGCAATTGCATTTCCAATCCAATCTTGCCAAACACCTTGAGCCATTAAGTGATCTGACCAATGTATATCCATTGCAGTAACAAAGATGTTTTGTATCCATTCTGGAATTTCTGACATTCCTTTTACAGAACCATAATTACTAGCAACTTTTGCAAGTAATTCTTCACTGTAAAGTCCATTTTCTCGTAATACTTCTTCAAAGATCTTATTTGTATAGAAGAATCTTCCTACAGTAACTCTTTTTTCAAAGACTAGTGCAAATGTTGGTTCCATTCCGTTAGAGCAATCAGCAATCATTGATAATGTTCCTGTTGGAGCAACTGTAGTTGTTAGAACATTTCTAATTCCATATTTTTGTATTTTTGTCACTAATGCATCCCAATCATAATAATGTTCACTCTTTGGTTTTTGATAAAAACCAGCAATTGGAATCTTACCGTCAGGATATTCTGTCTTTGAACATAATGGAAATTCACTTCTTGATTGTGATAATGCTACACTTTCTTCCATTGAAAAATATGATAATGCTTCAGAAAGTTTTGACATAAATTCATAGCCTTCTTTAGAATTGTATGAGATTCTAAGCTTATACAATAGATCAGCAACTCCCATTACACCAAGACCTATTCGTCTTGATTCTTTTGATGCTACACTAATTTCTGGAACAGGATAATGATTAACGTCAATTACATTGTCTAAGAATTTTGTTGTTTTTCTTATCACTTCTTCATATTTCTGCCAATCAAATTCATACTGACCATCTGCTTTTCTTTTTACAAGATTAGCTAAGTTAATTGAACCAAGATTACATGATTCGTATGGATAAAGACTTTGTTCACCACATGGGTTAGTTGCTTTAAGTGGACCACCCCTTGCTTTTGCAAAAACATTATACTCATTTATTTTATCAAAGAAAATTAATCCAGGTTCAGCACTCTTCCAAGCAGAATTTGCAATAAGATCAATCAAGTGGTGTGCATTAACTTCTCTTACAGGAGAATTATCACGAGTACTTCTTAATGTGTAAGCACCATCTTCTGAATTAACTAAAGCATTCCAAAAGTCCTCCCAAATTCCTACACTAACGTTAAAATTCTCTAATACTCCTGGCTCTGTCTTATTTGTTATGAATTTCTCAATGTCAGGATGCCATACATCCATGATGCCCATGTTTGCACCTCGTCGTTTTCCTCCTTGTTTCACTACCTCTGTAACTGTATTTATTATATTCATGAATGAAACTGGACCTGATGCTACGCCTGATGTGGATGCAACAATGTCTCCTTCTTCTCTTAAATCAGAATAATTAATTCCAACACCACCACCTGATTTGAAAATTAAAGCAGCATCTGATGTTGTTTTCATAATTCCTGCCATGTTATCAGGCATTCCAAGAACAAAACATGCAGATAATTGACCAAGACGTCCACCTGCATTCATCATTGTTGGTGAATTTGGTAAAAAGATTTGTGATGTCATTAGTAAATTGTATTCATCTATTCTTTCAGAATAAATATTAAATTTTTTAGCAGCTAACTGTGTTAAGAGTTCTTTAAAACCAATTTTTACTTGTTTTTTCTTTGCAAGATCAACATAACCATTGATTAAACCTCTAAAGTGCCACTTGTTTAGATAATATTCACCAATTTTAAATTTATAATCAAAGTGATCAAGTTTAGCAAGATATTCTGTTGCCTCCTCAATGTTTTGTTGTGTATTACCTGTTTTTGCAAAAACTTCACTATCATGTAAAAGATCCCCAATTGCAATTAGAATTGCAACTCTTTCAAACATTGATGTTGGACTTTCAGTGATTTCATTTTTGTTGTTTCTCATCAAATAACGTGATGCTAAAACACGAAGACAGTTAAGATCAAAGCTCTTAGAAACAGAATCAAGACTATCTGTATTTAGAACTTTCATTTTCTGATCTCTTACTTTTCTGCGTTCATGTCTATACAGAATGTATGATTTTGCAATTTCACTGTGACCCTGTTCAATTAATGTTGATTCAACCATATCTTGAATATCTTCAACACTTGGAGGATGTGATGTGGAAAAACCTTGTGTGATTAGCTTATCTAATACACCGTTAGTTAATTTTTCTGCAAGATCGCGATCTTCATCATTTGTTGCCATTAATGCTTTAGAAATAGCAGTTGTGATCTTATTTTTGTCAAAGCTTGTTACTTTGCCATTTCTTTTCCTAATTTCTTCTATAGAACCTTCTATTTGTGAATTTTCAACCAATTATAACTCCTCAAGACTTTCTTAATTTGATCAAGAATATATCTTCTTTGCAAACTATTTTCTTAGTTTGAGCTTGAAAGTTTTTACAACGCTACAATATTCTTTGTAGTGGTAATTTACCAAGTCTAAAATTATTTTAAATTCTTCATAATAGATCGGTGAAAGATGTATGTGGAAAAACTTTATGTGGTTATCTTGTTTAGTACACCATTATAATGGAAATAAAAAAACGAATTTCGTTTTAAAGAATGTATTGTGACTTACAAGTTGGGCATTTGTCGACTAATTTTTCGTCTTTGTACCCACAATTACCACACACAGGTGCATGAACAATTGGTTTAAACGACGAAGTTAGTACTGCAAATTTTTCAATTACATTCTTTATTTCTGTGGACTTTGGTTTTTTCGCAAAATTAATCTTTAAAAGCAAACCACCGTTCAGAGCATTTGCAATCTTATTAGATTCTAAGATTAATGCATTCTTTGGTGTCAAATCCTTAAGTTTTAATAAATCTATTGATAATCCTTGTGAATATGATCCTGAAGGAGTTGCATCTTGAACAGAATTTTTACCATATTTTTCACTATCTAAAGTTACAAATCTTGAAATACCATCACTGTCAACCATTGCAATTGTAACATTTACTTCACATTCTTTTCCTTTCTTTGATGCAACGTCAACTGCAGTTTGAATAACTTTGTAGAGAATTTCTTTACCTTCTTTGTCATCCTTATGACCAAGTATATTAAAGACAGCTTCTTTTAGTCCGACAAGATTTAAAGTTAAAGACATAGAATTTTTTTGCATGAATTGAGTATTAGTGCTAAGAAGTGGATTTATTCCTCGTCTAGTAAGATCAGAAATATCTTTTTTTCTCATTACCATTGAATCAATTGCTGGTTTAATTAGTAAAGCAAGTCTGGCTCTAAAATATGTCTCATCTTTATTTGATTCAAATGCAAGTCGTGGAAGATTAATTGTTAGTGAACCAAGTTTGATTGATGTTCCAATATGTTTTTCTTCATCTTTTAATATTGCATTTGTAGAACAGGATCCTTTTGAGAATATGACATTACCACCAAGAGAAATTATTGTAGATAAAGCATCAGATACATTTGTTATTTTTCCTTTTTCATAATCGATTACTAGTCCAATTTTTGGTAATGGTGTAATTTGTACATATGATTTGTATACTGATAATATTGACTTGATGACTTTTTGATCTGTAGATAAAGGAAGTCTGAATGAGATTATTGTTGGAGATTTTTCATAACTTATAGATGTAGAAGAAAGTTTAAAGATATCAAGAAGTTTTTTCTCAATATCTGCTAAATTCTTTGAAGTTTTTGTCAATAATGCTGGAAGTTCATCTATCACAACTTCTTTTGATGCTTCTTTTGACACTAAAGAAAAAACCATTGGTAGTATAATGGATAAATCATCAAGAGTTTTAGGTTGTGAAATTCGTGATACACCAAGAGATTTTCCGCCTAATTCCAAACCATCTTCAATTAATTCTTTAATGTTCAGAAATACTGTGTCAGGTACAAGTGACCATGTTCCTGGATTTGATATGTGTAAATCGCCTGATAAATGAGAGTCTGCTACATCTTTTGGTAGTGTATTTGTGAGTAAATATTCTGACAAAACATGTTTTCCAGTTTTGAATAAAATATCTTCCGTACCGTTTTGATTATTTTCTACGTTCGTCAACATTTCTTGAACATCAAAAACAGGCATGCCAAGACGTGCAAGCTTGTTTCTATATTCTTCATATCCATGTTCCAAAAGTACGTTATCGACCATTTCACGGATTAATGAACCTGTTAGATATGTTGTTTGGAATTTGTATATACGATTTTCAACCTCTTCAGTAATTTTTTGTGAAAGTTCCAATGGTAAACTTCCTTCACGAACTAATGATTGAATAATTTTTTGAGAATTAAATTCTTCAATAGAATCATGTGATGTACGTACATACATTTTTCCACTCTCAATAATTGAACGCTCTTCAATTTGTCTTGCAAGACTCAATACTAATTTACCGAGATTGGTAATTGTATATCGTCTTTCAGATTTATTAAGTGCCACTAATGATTGACGTAAAAGTTTTCTAAGATGATAGGCAAATTTACCACTCTCTTTTTTTGATTTAAAACCAGCTAATGATTTTAGCTCAGAATATGTTAGTGGACCTTTTGAATTAAGAATTCTTAAAATATCTATTCTATTAGGGCTTGCCATAACAGAAAATATCATTCTGACACGTTTTGATGTAGATTGTAAAAGACCGCCACCATCTTTGGAATCTGCATCTAACATTAGATCATCATCGTTGTCGTCGACACCAGCATTTAGATCTAATTCTTCTTCAAATTCTGCTTCCTCTTCTTTTCCCATAAAACAATGTAACAAAAAATTAACTATTAAGAGTTGTTGTTACTAAGAAAATAATCGTTAAAATTATTTTTTTTCTATATCTAATGAAAATTGTGTTGTAGAAAGTTTTTGTCCGCATTTAGGACATTTATTATCATAATGTTTTAAAACTTCTTTCACGGATTTTAACATCTTCATCGTAGATATTTTTTCACCACATTTTCCACAAACAACTTCTACAGACATACTTCAAGTTCTTGTCATCAGTATTTAAAAATAACAAGATTATTTTTTAATAGTTAAAATAATAATGTGTTATTGTTTTTTAATAATAATTCCTCGTTGATCAAAACCAACAATTTCTACTGGTGTACTAATAGGAAGATCCTCTGGTGTTGCAATGTTGCCTAAAAATCCGGAAATTCTAAGCCTAGAATCATCATTTAACTCCATAACTACCCACGCATAAGGAGTAAATTCCTCAAATCCTTCAGGTGGGACAGTCATAATTGTATATGTTACAATTTTACCTTTACCAGCAAGTATAGAATTTTCAAAACCTTTGCTACCACAATTTTTACAGAAATATACAGTTGCAAGATGTAATTCATTACACTTTGTGCATTTTCTAGCTAGAATCTTTCCATTCTTGGCTTGTTCAATAAATTCAGGTTTTGCTGACAATTTACACACTTTCAAAGATATGAACTGCACAGCTAGCCCCAGTTGCACCAAAATTTTGTGTTAAACCAATTTTTGCATCATTAACCGTTCGTTCACCAGATTTTCCTGTTAATTGTTCAAACACTTCAACTATTTGACCAACACCTGTAGCACCAATTGGATGTCCTTTTGATTTTAAACCACCAGATGGATTAATTGGTATTGAACCGTTTAGTTTAGTTTCACCTTGACGTGCAGCTTGAGCACCTTTTCCTTTTTCAAAGAATCCAAGATCCTCAGTGTCAACTACTTCAGCTACTGTAAAACAATCATGAACTTCTGCAAAATCAACATCTTTTGCTGTAATACCTGCCATTTTGTATGCATCTGCAGCTGCAATTTTAGTACTTGGAATTGTTGTAAGATGTTCACGACCTTGTAATGCTGCAGGTGAACCACCACGTCCTGAACCAATTACTTTTACATAATTATTTGAATGATCTTTTGCAAACTGTTCATTACAAATAACTACAGAACTCGCTCCATCTGAAAATGGACAACAATCATAAAGTTTCAAAGGACTTGCTACTACTGCTGAATTCATTACATCGTCGATAGTAATTTTTTTTCTAAAATGTGCTTTCGGATTTGAAAAACCATTATCATGATTTTTTACTGCAACACTAGCAAGATCTTCTTCAGTTGCATCAAATTCATTAAGATATGCTCTTGCCATTGATGCAAATAATCCAGGGAATGATGCACCTGCTTGTCCTTCAAAGAAAAAATCAGAGCAATAAGAAAAGTAAGTTGTAGTCCACTCTGTTCCTGTATGAGTAACTTTTTCTACACCAGTAACAAGTACTGCATCATAAAATCCTGCAGCAACATTTGCAAACGCTTCTCTAAATGAAACAGAACCACTTCCACATGCAGATTCAATTGATAATGATGGTCTTTCTGAAATTCCTAGATTACTCATTACAACAGGACCTAAGTGAACTTGTTTATCTGCAACTCCAAAAACATTTGATATGTAACCTGCTTTGATCTCTTTAGGTTCAATACCAGCATTTTCAATTGCAGCAGCTGATGCTTGAATTGTAATATCAGATATACTGTCATCTAATTTTCCGTATTTTGTGCTACCAGCACCTAAAACACAAACGTTTTCCACAAATTTTGCTGACAAATCGAGTATAAAAATTATGCAAAAAATTTGATTAAGGTAGAATTCAAAAGAATGTATGAAACAAACTATAATCTCAAAAAATAAAATAACAAAGAGAGATTCTGTCAAAGTGACAAAAAATAATGTCAAATTATTTAAAACAGAAATTGCTCAATATCTTGATTCTAATGGCTTTCTATCATGGTCTGCAAAAAAGAAAAAATATGTAATTTTAGGTACAAATACTCCTAAAGATGGCTTAGTAGAATGTCCTGAATGTAAAACAGGACAGCTTTTGGTAATAAAATCACATACAACAAAAAAAAGATTCATTGGATGTACAAATTACTATAATGGTTGCAAAGCATCATCGCCACTTTTACAAAAAGCAATGCTAAAAGCAACAAAAATTAAATGTAATTTTTGTTCATGGCCTACTATATTTTTTAGATTTTCCAGAAAACAGAAATGGCAAAAACAATGTGGAAATATTAAATGTACTAGTAGAAAATCTAAAGTTTAAAGTTTGAATAAATATCTGTTCTACGGTTTTTTAATAAAGGAAGTTTTTTTCGAATTTCATAAACCTTTTCTAATGAAATGTTAACGTAACCAATTCCTTGTCGTTTCTTCATATCAAGAAGGATTCTACCATATGGATCTACAGCAAGACTTCTTCCGGAATAAACATGACCTAGATGATCTGGTGCTATAACGTAACACCCATTTTCAATTGCGCGTGATTTGTTTAATGTCAACCAATGTTCCTCTTTCATAGGACCATTAACCCAAGCAGATGGTACTACAAGTATTTCTGTTCCTGCAGATGCTAATGCTCTTGACATTTCAGGGAACCGTAAATCATAACAAATCATCATTCCTAATTTTCCAACTGAAGTTTTAGTTGGCATAGGAATTAATGAACCAGGTGACATCTTAGAAGATTCTTTAAAACCTAATGCATCATAGAGATGAATTTTTCTATATTTACCAGTGATCATTCCATTTTTATTTACAATAAATGATGTATCATAAACACGATCTTTTTTTCTACTTTTTTCGTACATTGTTCCAACAACACTAATAGAATTTTCTTGGGCACATCTTGCTACTGCTGATACAAACTCACCAGTAATTAATTCAGCTTCTTTTGCTACTTGTTTTGCTGATTGAGTTGATGGTGAATAGAACATCATATATTCTGGAAACGTACACACGTCTGCATGGTTTTTTGCAGCTTGCTTAATGTAAGCTAGAATTTTTGGAAGATTTTTTTTCTTTTCAGTTGATGCTTTGAACTGTACAAGTGCAATCTTTGACATAAGATTTGTAAATTAACTAAAGATAAAAAGATAATTTTAGGAAATTATTATTTCTTATAATAATATTAGTAAGTATGTTCATCAAAATCTGAGCCTAAATCAACAGACACAATAACTGTTGAATCAGTTAATTGACATGAAACTTGTTTATCTGGAACATTTTCTTTGAATACTAGTGTTAATAATTTTCTAACAAATATAGACCAAGTCATACCAATTCCATGCTGAATAACAAAATGATGTGTAGTACCTTCTTTACGATGATCAGATTTCATTCCTGACACTTTCATATAATCTTCTAATGTTTCAATAATTCGCTCTAAATCACTTCCACCTTTAGTAAATATTGCAGAATCTCTAATTACAGGAAAAAGTGCGTCAACTATTTTATCAATCTGATTCTCTGTCAAATCTTTTCCAATAATTTTCAACAAGCCGTAAGGAACTTGTATCATACCAATTACTTCTGCAATTCTATCCCAGTTAACATATTTTTCTAAAATCTGTTTCACAAGAACATTTTCTGAAATATTTTTTTGTCTTGCTTCTGTTTCAAGCTCGTTTAAAATATCTACAGGTAATCTATAGCTAGTAGTTCGTGTAGGTTTTTTTTCTGATTTGTGATGTTTTCTGACTGTTGAATTTTCCATTATGTCATGTATTTTTGCCATAATATAAGATTAGATTAAAGATAATTTGTGATTATTTGAATAGTTACAGAATCTGAGTCAAATTGTGAGGAAATTGATCTTATACGTGAGGAATACAAGAAAATTTTTTTCCCTTCATCATTAATTAGACCTGTAATGTCTAATAATTTTTGCTTCTTAAGCTTTTGAATTTTTCTGTAAACAGTACTAATTGGGATGTTAGTTTCTTTACTAATTTTTGGCACTGATTTTTTTCCATAAACTATAGATGAAATAATTTGTCTACAATATTTGTCAGCAATTATTTCAAGTAACACCTCTTTTTTTTCTTCATCATCAACAATTTTACTATTCTGAAATACTTGCATACTTTGGTAATAATTAAAAATAATATAATGAAAGTGTATACACTGCAATACATCTATACCTAATCAAAATTTGGTGGGTGGAAAGTGGCTAGATGTAAAATTGAGGAGAAATCTCGAAGCCACTTCTGAGTAATATAGATCTAAATTACTTTTAAAATATTAACATGATTCCTAATCTTGAATATTATCTGAAATTTTTACTGCTATAATTTTCATTCATTTACTTTATCCACAGATGTACTTTTTTTAATGCTCATAAACAAACAAGTATCAGAACAATGAGTTGCAGTTTCATTTTTTAATAATTTTCCACATTGATTACATTTCTTCATGATTAAAATTAATTATCTTTGATTAAAAGAGAGTGTAGATTTTCAGTATTGAAAATAAGAATAATGAGCTATTTCTAGCCCATTATGATAACAGTGCAAGCATACTCAATTAACACAAAAAAATTATTTTTATTATTTAAAACCTATATTGCTCATTATCAAGAGTGATAATCGTTATAATAAAAAATTGTTAAGAATTACACTGTATACTTAGTGAATAAATAATTTATTGACGCTATAGAATCATGGCATACAAACAAAAAAAAATCTTCATTTGTTGTGAATGTGGAGAAAGAAAGAAAGAATGTATGTGTAGTGATAAAACATTAAAACTGAAAGATTGTAAATTCATGGGTAAAGATATAGAAAAATTTTTGGAGGATTGGTAGATTATGAAATGTCCATATTGCATGTCATTTTTTAACAAAAAAGAGGATCTTTCAAAACACATTGATGTGTTTCATTTTGGTTATGGCTTGTTGGAAGGAGATATTAGAAAATTTTAGAAAAAAAGATAGATTAGAGTTGATTTCCGGCTAGAAACCAATTCTCTTTTGGATTCTCATCAAAAACTACAATTACATGTTCTTCTTTTGTTTTTAGAATTTCAACTGCAGATTTTGTTATTGATTTTGCAAAATCCTGTTTTTGTTGGTCAGTACGACCTGGATAGAGTGATACCTGTATGTATGGCATATGTTAACTGAGAATCACATCAATTTAATTTTTAAACTATTTCCAGTCATCTCTATAACCATAACGAGTTCCATATGTAGAACTGGATCGATTCAATTTTTTATATGCATAACCAACACCTATTCCTAAAATGAATCCTCCAATATGTGCAAGATATGCAACACCACCACCTGCAACACCAAAGCCACCAATAAAAAATGGGATCAAATTTTGGAATACTAACCAAAATGGAAGAAAGTACATTGCCTTGATGTGTATCATTCTCCAAAAGAAACCTAGCATCATGAATGTGAGTACTCTTGCTCGTGGAAAAATTATTAGATATGCACCTAAAACTCCAGAGATTGCACCAGATGCTCCAACTGCAGGAACTCCACTGCCAGGATCACCTAAGATATGAATTAATCCTGCACCAACTCCCCATAATAAATAAATTCCAAGATACTTTACTCTACCAAACTTTAGTTCTATGTTATCACCAAATATCCACAAAAACAACATGTTACCGCCAAGATGTAGTAAACCGCCGTGCATGAAAGTAGATGATAGTAATGTAAGTTCTGGAAATGCAGGGCAAGTTATTACGTCAACACCAGTATTGATTCCACTAATTTGTCCAGTAACACAACCAGGAACAGCACCCCAATTCAAAAACATATTCATCGCTTGACGGTTTGTAAAATCAAAAAATTCGCCAGTAACAGAAACCTCTATGCCAAATACAATCACATTAATAATTATTAATGCGATAGTTAGCTTTGGTTTAAACCCAGGTGGATGTGGATTCTCATCCTTTAAAGGAAACATTTTATCAATGTTTTATTTCTATAATTTGTATAATAGTATTAACATAATTCTAATTAACTGAGATTATTCCTTCTTTGATCAAATACTGAATTGCATTTACATATGCAGAATCCGGGATCTCATCATTAGCCCACCATCCTGCAGTGTTTTTTATCCATTCAGGAATTATCGCATCTTGATTTTCAACATCATTCTGTGTTACTGGTATTACAATTATACCAACATTAATCATGTATTCAATTCCATCAGCATATGTATTATCATCAAATACACCTTCTACCCACCATTTTGCATGATCTTTAATCCATAAAGGAATTGAAACAACATTTGACTTTCCAGATTCCAAAACAATAAACGCAAATTCTGTTTCCTGACCACTGCCTGAAATGTTTGAGAATCGAGCAACTGTTACACCAGTCTCCTGTTCAGAAAATGTATAATCTGTCCAATCACCTCCAATTTTTGCATAAGATGATTTTGAAAAAATTTCTTTATTGTTTTGTAATAAAGTAAAAGTGTAGTCAGAATCTCTGATTGGAGCAAGAGTATATGGATCACGGAATGTATAGATAAATTTGGTTTTTATATTAGGTTCAATTTTCTTTGGATCCCATGCTAAATCAACTTGATATTCTTCACTTATGGTTAATGCACTTATGGGAAACTTAATTTCTTCACCTCTTTTTAAAACAAGTTCCAAAACATTTGGAATCTCAGAATTCATACTTTTCATTTGAGTTTTTAAGTATCTCAAATGATCTTTTAGTAAGACAAAGTGTACAAGTCTGCTTTCCTCTTCAGAATAATCATCAATAAAAATAGAAGATTTGAAAAGATCAATGCCATTTGCAGTACCAAAATAATTTGGAGTCAAAAAAGATACAAAGTTTTTTGGAAACATAATTTCTGCATGAACCACACTTGTATGAGAAATGTTTTGTTCTTTCCAATCAAATGGAATTATAATTTTTGCTGTTTGTTCAGTTTGATTGTAAACAAATCTTGTTATGCTATCATAATATGATTTAACTCTAAATTCAACTGGAACTTGCTCAACTGTTTGAAGATGATGAGTAACTTCGGTTATACTAACTTCATTTACAGTCTCCAAGTCAGTAATTGTTCCAAATTGATCTTCAGAATTAATTATTATATGAAAAGTAAAAATTCCACTTTCATTTGTGTTTAAATCTAAAACAAGTAATCCTTCTTGCTCATAAAAGGAATTACTTAATAATAATTCATCATTTTTGAATAATTTAATATCAAAATTTATGTCTTCAAGAGTTTGATTATTTGTTCTATCATATGCGTGTATTTGAAAAAATTTTTTGTCCGATTCATAATTATCTAATTCTAACTGCTCAACAGTTACTCGAATATCTCTATCATCTACTTTAACGAATGGTGATGACTCAATTCCTGTTCCATGACCAAATGCAGGAATAAATAATGAAATCGAGATTATACAAATGAGAAGTGTATAGTAAAATTTCATACTTACAAATATTTGGAACTATTATTCTAGTTAACTAATGTTTTTATGATTAAATTTTGGATTTATCCTTAATCATTTCATCAATTGTTCTCTTATCTCTAACACTTTTTACATAAAATAATGATGTGACAATTATTCCTACTGCGATCAATGGCGCTACTAGCTCTACATACTTTATCTCAAATGTAGATGATTCTTGTAAAATGGTTGTTTGACCAGGTACAGAACTAATTGAAACCTTACCAATCTTTGCTCCACGTTGTTCAACAAACCAAACATCTCCATTATTATCAGATGTTACAAATTGTGTAAAGGAACCTTCAGTTGGTATTGTAACTTCGGTTATTCTGTCATTGTAAGGATCATACACAACAAGACTGTCAACTACATGTTGTGCAACCCAAATATTGTCATATTTGTCCAAAACCATTCCAAATGGTAAGGATTCAGGATTATCAACTTTAACTTGATCAAAACTTTCTAAGATTGGATTAAATTTTGTAATGGCAGGACCTATGTGCTCTGCAATCCAAATATTTTCTTCTTTATCAATCATCAATGCAAATGGTTCTGCTAATGGTCCATCACTAGGTGTAAATTCTGTCATTTCTTTTGTTTGTGAATCAATTTTTCCAAGATTTCCAGCTAGTGATTCTGCAAACCAAACATTATTGGAACTATCAATCCCAATTGAAGTTGGACCAGCATCTGAAGTTAGTGTATTATAGATATGAAATCTCTTGGTTTCTTGCTCATACTCTAATAATAAACTTTGATCAATTATTGCAACCCATACATTATTGTCATGATCAATTGCAATTGATGTAGGAATTGATTTCTTACTAACTAGTGTAAATTGTGGTAGTTCAATAATTTCAAACTGTTCTGTTTTTGGATCAAAGCTTCCAATTTTAGAATTTGGTGTGTCAGTAAACCAAATTTTTCCATCATTATCTATATCCATGAAAATTGTAGTTAGACCATCAAATGTGTAAGGAGTAAACTGCTGATCATCTATAGAAAATTTCCATAGTCTTGGTTTTTGTGCGTCAGAAATCCAGATGTTTTTCCCATCATAGACAGGATATAACGGTGCAGTATCATCTGCAGGTAAATTATATTCAATAATTTCAGTTCTCATATCAGTTAATGCAGGCTTAATTCTAACATCAAACAAGATACTCTCGTTTGCATTTGCTGTTCGTTGTGCTTCTAATTCAATTTGCCAAGTTCCTGCGAAACTAAAAGTTGACTCTGCAGAATATTTTGTAATTACTTGTTGGCCAGAAACTTGGTTCTCAGTAACAAGTGCCTCAATTGGTGCTATATTTCTAGATGGATTAGAAACTTTAATTTTTACAGTAGAAATATCTGAAAGCGGTTGATCATCTAGTCCTGAAACTATTACACTTATCTGATTTACACCAATTCCAACTGGTACAACACTAACATCAAATCTTGCATTTTCTGAAAACAATGAAGATTCAAATCCGTTAATTCCTTGTTCAGCACTAACTGATTGAATTTCTCCTGCTGGAAGAGACGAATTTACTAATAGTGCAACAACTGCAAGTAAAACAATTCCCAAACATGCTTCAAATCTTAACGGTTTTTGTAATTTCTTAAACACTGAAGTTGATTTTAAATCATTTTTTGCCTGATTTACAAATTTGATTTGATAATATCCTCCAAATGCAATCATTATTGATGCAATTACAATTTTAACTATTATCAGCTTCCCGTAAGTTGAATCAGTAAGAGATGAAACATTACTATCTAAGAACCAAAGTAATGTTGGTCCTGTTATAATTAAAATTCCTAATGCAATTATTATCATTCCTGAGAATCTTGGAATCAGACTGATGGTGATTTTATCTCTAACATTTCCATCCAATTTTGTTATTGATGGTAAAACAACAAATCCTAAGAAAATTACACCACCAATCCAAATAGACGAGAGTAAATTGTGTACATAATCTAAAATTATTGGTGGCATCATCTCAGTTGATGCACCGTGTCCCATCATTGTTGTTGTTGCAATTAATGCAAGTGCAAAAACAAGCATTGGTAATTGAGTTTTAATTGAAATTTTACTTTTTCTTTCTAACCAAAACCAGATTACAATTAAAATTATAGTTATAATCATTCTTGTAAGCCACATAGAACCAAATGTAGTTTGAATAATATCAAATGGTGATGTTTCAAGTCTCCATGTTTGAACGCCTAACATGATAAAATTAGAAGCAAAGACTGCAATTACACCAAAACCAATGACTTTAGAGAATTTTGCTTTAAATGAATTTTCAATTAATGCAATTTGATCTTTAAATCTACTTTGTCGTGTTGACCAAATTGCAATTGATGTAATCACTCCTCCTAATACAATAGTTTGACCAATTAAACCAGGAAATCTTGCAATTGATTCGGGAATAAATGTAGTTTCTGATTGTTGTTGTGAATCAATTAGTGATGTATCAATTTGTACATTACCTACGCCAAAAATTATTGCAGCATGCACCAAGTGCCCATCAACTTTTGATAGTACTTTACTTGCAACTGTGTAGATTCCATCTTCTAGTGGTGATGTTGTAATAACTAATGATGATTCTGCATTATTGTATCTAGTATCACGATTGTCTACTTGATTTCCATTAGAATCATAAATTTTTAATTCAGAAAAATCAATTTCAACTGCCTCAGAATAATACATAGTGATTTGTGTTGTACCAATAGAAACACTTTGTCCTTGCACTGGTTCTGAATCCAAAAGAAATGGATGTGCGTAAGCTAGTGGAAACCCGATCAGAAACAAAATTGGGATGAACCAGATTATTTTCAACTTATCTAAAAACTAGGTATTCATAATTTAAAGAATTATCAATTCGAAAATTATACCATTTTAGTAAAGATAATAACTTGTGTATTTGTCTTGGAATCGTGAAAAAATATTTTATTATATTAACAGCTTTACTTGTATTCGGAACTAGCTTTTCTAGTGTATATGCACACACTACAGTTGAAGTTGGTACTTATGAAATTGAGGTTGGTTGGCAAGATGAACCACCAGTTGTAGGTATACTAAATGCCATTACTATTGATATCTCAGAACCAAATAAAGAGACTGGAATCTTCACTAATGTCACAAATGGGTTTAGAAATATGGATGCGACTGTAATTTCTGGTGGTGCGACCAAGATTCTTGATATTAATTCAGATCCTAGACCTGGACACTATTATGCAAAAATTATTCCAACTAAGATTGGTTCTATGGAAGTAAAAATTCAGGGAGAACTTAATGGAACTTCAATTAATGTTATAGTTCCAATAGAAGATGTTGAAAGTACATCCGTACTTGATTTTCCTCCAACTACTAGTTCTGCATCTGGACAAGAAATTGGTGCATTGAAAAACGCACTTTCTTCATTGCAAAAAGATGTTTCTAACATTAAATCAAATGTTGGTGATGTCAGTCTAACTTCTGATGGAATCAGTGTAGAGTCAGCATACAACTTTGGTGTTTTTGGTTTGTCACTTGGAGCAGCAGCTGTAATTCTAGCAATTATAGCAATGCTTAGAAGAAAATAAAAAAGAAAAAAGAAAAGAAGTTTTAGTTTAGAGTTTTGGCATTAAACTAACTTTTGACTTTGCAGTAATTGCAATTATTGAAGCAATTGCTACTACAAGAATCAATGCTGCTATTGTACCAAATTCTGGAACTACTTGTGCTGTACTAGTTAATCCAATTGGACCTGTCATGTCATCTCCTGGCATTCCAAATCCTTGGAATGTTACAGTGACGTCAATTGGGTTGTCGTCAGATGCTGGTGCTGTTAATGCACTTGTTGTGTGACTACCTTCTCCTGTGTGAACGTGAACACCACTTTCATCTAGGATTGTTTCGCCATTATGTGTTGCAACTATGTCATAGGTTACATGTGAGTCACCTATTGTAACATCAATTGCTACTACCTCGTTTGCATCTGCAGACTCTGGAACACTAATTACAATGTCGTCTGCACTTAGGGTCATTTGTTCTGCTGCTGCTTCTGCT
>Ga0257111_1000133_pt1:0-2500 | contig 30149 bp, 23 predicted proteins | sample LP_taG_6_FD_191567 | JGI IMG/M metagenome (GOLD analysis project Ga0257111, IMG submission 191567) | Marine microbial communities from Northeast Subartic Pacific Ocean, Canada - LP_J_2015_P26_500m | ecosystem: Environmental > Aquatic > Marine > Oceanic | place: Canada: Northeast Subartic...
CTAACCCCTTCAAGCTTATGAAGCATAGCTTCAGCGGATGCCTTGGCGTCACCACAAATACCAACGGAGATTTTCTTTACTAACCCCAGCATTTTATGATCGGCATCCACCTGGATAATTTTGGCACTGCTTGGCCAATAGTCCAGGCCGTATTGTGGCAATGTTCCAAATGGACCCAGTCGAGTGCCCAGTGCCAACACAACATCAGCTTGGCTGATGAGCCGCATGCCTGCTTTTGAGCCCTGGTAACCAAGTGGTCCGCACCAAAGCGAATGACTTGCGGGAAAAGAATCATTGTGTAAATAACTGTTGACTACGGGAGAGCCAAGACGTTCTGCTAGTAATTTACACGCATCCACAGCACCAGCATTGACCACGCCGCCTCCTGAAACAATAACTGGAAACTTAGCATTGGCCAGCAAAGTTGTTGCTTCATCTAGTGTTTGTTCTCCGCCAGGACCTCGGTCAAGATGCATAGGCTCAGGAATGTCGACATCAATTTCACCATAGAATAAATCTCTGGGAATATTGATTTGAGTCGGTCCCATTTCTGAGAGCGCTCGATCAAAACATCTTCCGGTAAATTCTGCGATCCGGTTTGAGTTGTTTAAGTGCACTTGGTATTTGGTAAATTCCTGAAACATGGGTAGCTGGTTTGCCTCCTGAAAGCCGCCTAAACCAATTCCCATGGTTCCTGTTTCCGGGGTAATAATGACAACCGGCGAGTGTGCCCAAAATGCTGCGGCAATACCTGTGACGCAGTTGCTAATACCTGGACCATTTTGCCCTATACAAACACCCTGCTTTCCACTAACACGAGAGTAACCATCAGCCATATGTGCAGCACCTTGTTCGTGTACAACAGAAATAAAACGAATACCAGCAGGCTCAAAGATATCCATGGCATCCATAAACGCAGAGCCCATAATGCCAAAAATTTCAGTAACGCCATGAACGCTCATGGTTTCAACAAAAGCCTCGCTTGGAGTCATGCGAGTCAAATTTTTTTCCTTACTGATATGAGGATGATTTTTTTCATTGACTAACTATAACAAACCTAAAAAAAAACGAAGACGATTAAAAATCATCTTCGTTTTAAAAGTAGTCCTGGCAATGTCCTACTCTCACATGGGGAAACCCCATAATACCATCGGCGCTGTGCATCTTCACTTCCGAGTTCGAAATGGGATCGGGTGGTACCTACACGCTATGTTCACCAGGAAAAAAGAATTTAGCTTAAACTGTGCACTGTGTAAAGTTATTTGATTGTTATAAGACCAAGCCTCACGGGTAATTAGTATCGGTTAGCTTCACTCATTACTGAGCTTCCACACCCGACCTATCAACATCGTAGTCTTCGATGACCCTTCAGGGATCTCTAGGATCCAGGGAAACCTTATCTCAGGGTGGGCTTCCCGCTTAGATGCTTTCAGCGGTTATCCCTTCCGTACATAGCTACCCGGCAATGCCACTGGCGTGACAACCGGAACACCAGGGGTACGTCCACTCCGGTCCTCTCGTACTAGGAGCAGCTCCCTTCAAGTTTCCAACGAACGCACCAGATAGGGACCGAACTGTCTCACGACGTTCTAAACCCAGCTCGCGTACCACTTTAAATGGCGAACAGCCATACCCTTGGGACCTGCTACAGCCCCAGGATGTGATGAGCCGACATCGAGGTGCCAAACTCCCCCGTCGATGTGAACTCTTGGGGGGAATTAGCCTGTTATCCCCGGCGTACCTTTTATCCGTTGAGCGATGGCCCTTCCATTCAGAACCACCGGATCACTAAGACCAACTTTCGTTCCTGCTCGACGTGTCTGTCTCGCAGTCAAGCTACCTTATGCCTTTGCACTCATAACTCGATGGCCGACCGAGTTGAGGTAACCTTTGTACTCCTCCGTTACTCTTTAGGAGGAGACCGCCCCAGTCAAACTACCCACCATACAATGTCCCTGACCCGGATAACGGGCCTAGGTTAGAACTCAAATCATGCGAGGGTGGTATCTCAAGGTTGGCTCCACATACACTAACGTGTATGCTTCAATGCCTCCCACCTATCCTGCACAAACAGGATCAAAGTCCAATGTAAAGCTATAGTAAAGGTGCACGGGGTCTTTCCGTCTTGGTGCGTTTAAACTGCATCTTCACAGCTATTTCAATTTCACTGAGTCTCTGGTGGAGACAGTGTGGCCATCGTTACGCCATTCGTGCAGGTCGGAACTTACCCGACAAGGAATTTCGCTACCTTAGGACCGTTATAGTTACGGCCGCCGTTCACCGGGGCTTCGATCACGAGCTTCGCATAAATGCTAACCCGATCAATTAACCTTCCGGCACCGGGCAGGCGTCACACCCTATACTTCCTCTTACGAGTTTGCAGAGTGCTGTGTTTTTATTAAACAGTCGCAGCCACCTAGTTTCTGAGACCTTCATCAGCTTAGGAAGCAAGTTCCATCACCGACAAAGGTGTACCTTCTCCCGAAGTTACGGTACCAAT
>Ga0257111_1000133_pt1:7500-30149 | contig 30149 bp, 23 predicted proteins | sample LP_taG_6_FD_191567 | JGI IMG/M metagenome (GOLD analysis project Ga0257111, IMG submission 191567) | Marine microbial communities from Northeast Subartic Pacific Ocean, Canada - LP_J_2015_P26_500m | ecosystem: Environmental > Aquatic > Marine > Oceanic | place: Canada: Northeast...
GGCCAAGATGAAGGTCAGGAGCAGTTGGATCAAATCCAACTTTAATTTTTAGCGGTTTCTTTGATTTAATTCTTTGAATAAAATCTTTTTCGACAAGAATTTCTTCAGTGCCCCTTTTTAGTTCTCTAAGTTGTTCATTGATCGATGGCATGAATTGTTATTATATAGATGAATAAATAACCGGTATATAAATGATTCAAGCTGCTGCTTCTATGAAAAATATTTACATAGGTGTTATGTCTGGAACCAGTGTCGATGCAATTGACATTGTCGCGGTGGAAATTTTTGATGATCACTTTAATTTCCTTAGTGCTGAAAGTTTCAACTTTGAAGAAAGATTAAGAAAAGAAATTTTAGAGATTTCAAGAAGCAGCTCTAAACTCAATAATTCTGCAGTGAAATTAATCGATCAGAAACTTGCTGATACCTATGGGAAAGTAATCAATGAGTTCATATCAAGATCGAGAATCAATAAAAATGACATTGCAGCGGTCGGTCTGCATGGACAAACAATTCTTCATCAACCAAATGCTGATCAACCTTTTAGCCTGCAAATAGGAGATGGACAGATCGTCTCTGATATTACTGGACTAAAAGTAATTAATGACTTTAGATCAGCTGATATCAGAGCTGGAGGACAGGGCGCACCACTTGCTCCAATATTTCATTCTTTTCTATTTGGAAACGAAGAAGAAATAAGATGTGTCGTAAATATTGGAGGTATTGCAAATATTAGTATTTTTAAAGGCAGAGAGGTCATAGAAGGTTATGACTTAGGGGCGGGTAACGTCCTAATGGATTCTTGGTCTGTGCATAATGGGATTGGGCAATATGACAAAGACGGTAACTGGGCAAAATCAGGAAAAGAAAACCAAGAGCTCATTATGATCTTGATGGATCAAGATGAATTTTGGAATAAAAGGCCCCCAAAAAGCACGGGCACAGATTTTTACAATCTTGATTTTATAATTAGGGCAATAAAGAAGTGTAATCAGGAGCCGAGACCTGAAGATGTGCAGAGAACGCTCCTTGAATACACCGCTTCGAACTTTGCTCATATTGGAGAGGATAATAGAGTTATGCCAGTGGATAAAAGAAGGAAGTGGATTGCAATTTCTGGTGGAGGCTCTAAAAATAAATTCCTTGTAGAAAGAATTGAAAATTTAATGTATATCCCTAACGGTGAACTTCAATCAACTGAAGTTTGGGGAGTTGGGTCTGAATGGGTTGAAGCTTTAGGATTTGCTTATCTTGCATTCCTTAGAACGAATGAAATATCTGTTGACTTGTCAAAAGTTACGGGCTCAAAAGGGAGAATCTTGCTAGGAAATATTCATTTACCATCACAGTAGATAGAATGAGGTCGATTGATTGCTGACTAATTAAGAGAAAGATGAGCCACAACTGCAAGTTGTATTGGCATTAGGATTTTTTATAACAAATCGTGCCCCTTGGAGATCCTCTTGGAAATCTATCTCAGCACCCATTAGATACTGGATACTCATTGAGTCTACTATTAATTTAACTCCATGCTTAACTACTTGTGTGTCTGCTTCATCTCTATCTTTATCAAACGAAAAACCATATTGAAAACCAGAACAACCACCGCCAGTAACATAAACCCTAAGGTGCATATCAGGGTTATCTTCATCTTTTAATAACGACCCAACTTTGAAGGCAGCCGCATCGCTAAATATTATAGGTTCTTCATGCATGGAAGCAGTATAAAAGTTATATTTGTTTTATAAAAGGACTAAATTCATTGATAACTTTTTCATACACATGACGCTTAAAATTTATCACCTGTTTAATTGTAGTTTCAGGTTGAACCCACTTCCATGAATCGAATTCCTGTTCGGAGCTAGAATTAAGGTTAATCAAGTCAGGGTTGTTATTAAATTTCAATAAAAACCATTTCTGTCTCTGACCAATGACGGTTATCCCATTTTTTTGCTTTCTAATGTTTCTTTTAGGCAAACGATATTCATACCAACAATCTGAGATATATGTCACTTCTATATTTTTTTCTTGTAGCCCTGTTTCTTCATGAAGCTCTCTATACATTGCTTTCTTTGGGCTCTCTCCTAATTTAATACCACCTTGTGGAAACTGCCAACCTGATTGATATTTCCTCTTGGCAAAAAAAACTTTTCTATCTTTATTAAAAATTACAATTCCGACATTAGCACGAAACCCATCATCAAAAATTAAATCCCCCATTAATCAATCCTAATATTTATTCATTCTTATTAAAATAAGATTGACCTTCTTCCATCATTGCGACAAAAGTCTCTTCTTGGCCTTCAGTGATTGCTTGTGTTATCTCACTAATCGCAGAGTTAAGTTCTTTAATCGTTTTTAGACTATGCTCATTTAAATGCTGTATTTCAAAATAGAGATGTGGGTTTTCATCAGTCACCCTTTTAGCAACATTCAACTGATCTTTAAAAGTGGTGCTTGATAAATTAGGAAGGACAACTCTATTATCATCACTTGACGCTAAGACTTTAGCAAAAGCTATATTGATCATATGAGATAAACCTAAGACATAAGCGATTGCATAGTCATGATTTTCTATAGACATATCAATTAATTGAGCTGTAGTTGACTCAAATAATTTCTTTACTTCTTGATGTGTATTTTGCTGATCAATGTCCATAAAAATAATCTGCTTACCGGTTAATAAATCACTATCTGGACCAAACATTGGATGAATAGAAGTAACTTGCATGCCTGTATTTGCCATGTCTTTTAAGATGCTTTGAATGGGTGATTTTATTGAGCCTATATCAAAAATTATTCCTTGTCTTTTAGCAGTAAGCATTGCTTGAAGTATATCTATTGATTGTCTTAAAGGGGCGGCAACAACGGTAATGGTGTAATCATCATTTGCTTCCTCCCATGTTGAGTAATGCCGGGATCCAGATTCAGATTCAATTGGATCAGCGATATCAACTGTGAAGCCCTGGAGCATCAAAAACTCTACGAACCAGCCACCCATTCTCCCTGATCCTCCAATGACAAGCGCTCTTTTACCACTGCCCTGACCTTCCTCTTTGACGCGAGCATATTCTTGAGTTTTAAGAGAACTTTTTATTAGAAGTTGCATTAAATCTACAACTAAATTTGTATCAACATCTAAGCTCTTAGCATGAGACTGAGCTAACTCAATAACTTGCTTTTCTCTAATGTAATCACGAGTGGGTTGACCTTTGTCTCTTTTGTAAGCCCCTATTTCTTCTGCCAAGACTTGTCTTTCATGAATGAGATCTATGATCTTCAAATCCACCTCACTAAGCTTTGACCTTAATTTCTCTAAATCTTTCATTTATTAAAAATAATAATAATTTTCTTTTTTTGTAATTAGCTTTCTATTCCTGATAATCTGAATCTATTATTGAATCGAAGTACATATTATAGCAAATCATCAATTTAGTTTATGATCTCAGAGTTAAGAAAAAGTAGCATTAGTAACCCCATTCTAGTTCTAAAAGAATGGATAGATGAAGCACGGAAATCTGAAATTCAACCCAATCCAAATACTATGTCAATTTCAACAGTTGACTCTATGGGTTGCCCTAATTCTCGAATGGTCTTATGCAAAGAAATTAATGAGGATCTTGGCTATCTAATTTTTTATACTAATTATAATTCCAAAAAATCTAAGGAAATTGAATCTCAAAATAATTGCTCTGCATTATTTCACTGGGATCCTCTAGGTTATCAGGTGAGAATTCGAGGAAAACTTATCAAATCTCCCAATCATGAGAGTGATAATTATTTTTCTACAAGGAAAGTGGGGAGCCAGCTCTCAGCCTGGGCAAGTAATCAAAGTGATCATATTGAAAATCGTGAGTCACTGGATAATCAATTTCAAGAGATTATGAAACGATTTGATATTCAAGATGCAGATTTAGGTTCAACAGAAATTAAGCTCCCTAGACCTGATTTCTGGGGAGGCTATCGAATCTGGGTAAAGGAAATTGAATTATGGTTAAATCAGAACGATCGATTTCATGATCGTTTATCTTTTAAAAGAGACCTTATTGAAACCTCTTCTGGTTTTGATTCAAAAAATGATTGGGTTGTAAAAAGATTACAACCTTAATTTACAACATAGCTAATTGATATTAAGATAGCCACATTGAGTTTCAGTTAATTAATGAACTGTAAGGGAAGTTGGTGAAAACAATCCAACGCTGCCCCCGCAACGGTGATCGAGTTAACTCCTCTACGGAAGACTTTCAGTTTTCAACCACTATCAATAGATGGGAAGGTGTATTGGAGAATTAATCTTGTCAGCCCGGAGACCTACTCAAAAAAAATGTACGGTGGGTACGCGCTCTCATAGTAGGTTGAGCCTGTCCATCGCATAATAATAAAGAGAAACACTACTAATGAGAAACAGACTATTTCTAATAATTCTTTTTTTATCTTTTATGAATTATGAGGTTATTGCTGAAGATTCAGGATTGATTGAAAACCTGATTATTACAGCTGCTAAAAGTCAACAGTTACCCAACGAAATCATTGTGCCTATTATTGTGATTGATCAGTCAGATATTGAGTTATCAGGTGTTAATAATATTGCTGAGTTGTTGAGTTTTGTTAATGGAATTAATATTTCAATCAATGGTGGTCCTGGTCAATTAACTTCAATTTTTGTTCAAGGATCCAATAGCAATCAAGTATTAATACTCGTGGATGGGATAGCAATAAATGATTCTGCGACTGGCATAGCAGCAATACAAAATATTCATCCAGATATGGTTGAAAGAATTGAGATAGTCAAATCTCCAAGAGCTTCATTATATGGTTCAAATGCAGTCGGAGGTGTGATTAATATTTTTACCAAGCGTGACTTAGATAGGACAACTTTAGGTTTTAAATATGGTTCAGATAAAACACAAATAATAAATATTTCCACAGGGAGTAAAACGACACATGGTAAATTAGGTTTGCACTTTAATGACTATGATACTGATGGTTTTCCTAGCCAAGAAGCGAGCAACATCAACAGCAAACATAATAATAGATCAATTAATGGATTTTATGATGGCCAATGGAACAAAACGATTATTAAAGCCAATATTTTGGATAGTCGAGGAACCACTGATTACCTAGATTTTTTTGCAAACCCTATAAGCCAAGATTTTAATAACACCACTTTCAGTTTCAATTTAAATCAGGAAAAAAATGAGGTCTGGAAATCCAATATTAATTTTGGGTTGAGTAAAGATTTGCTGGATCAAAATAATTCAAATGACTTCAATCATTCTAAAAACGTCATACTGGAGTGGAAAAATAATTTTAGCTTAAATAAAAACAATGAATTGTTAGCTGGTATAACTCTTGAAAATGAGCAATTTGATGCCAGCAATTATGGTTTAAATATTCATACTAACTTAAACAATAAAGCTCTCTTCTTAGAGAATATTTTTTCTAATGAAAAAAACCAATTCTTGGTAGCAATTCGATTCAATGACAAAGAAGGTATTGATGATAAAATGAGTTGGAACCTTGAATATGGTCATCATATTAGCCCTAATACAAGATTGTTATTAAATGCAGGGAAAGCCTTTAGAAATCCCTCTTCTTTTGATCTTTATGGCTTTGGGGGTAATACCTTACTGCAGCCAGAATACTCAGAGAAAATAAGCTTAGGTTTATCCTATCAACCTAACTCCTCAACAAATATTGATCTTCACTATTTTGATAATAGAGTTAAGGATCTTATTGCTTTTAACTATTTAGATTTTAAGCTTTACAATATTGAAAGATCAAAAACTTCTGGGATTGATCTCAATCTACAAACAACTATAAACAAATGGATTTTAAACCTTAATGCTACTCTTCAAGATCCAGAAAATTTAACAACCTCAACCCAGTTACTAAGGCGACCAAAAAATTCATTCGGAATTGGGGTAAGACGAAGTTTTGAAAAGTTAACTTTTAATTTAAGTCTAGCTAAAAACTCCTCCAGAAATGATTTTGGTGGGGTCGTTCTTGATGCTTATACTTTAGCAAACTTATCAATTCGATATCAGCTCAATAATCATTGGACTTTTAACAGCTCAATAAACAATCTTAATAATGAAGAATATACACTAGCGAATGGCTATGTTGCCCCTGACAGAAAGATTTATTTTGGGTTTATGTATAGCCCTAGAGGTTAAAGTTTTTGCTTCATCATAGAGATAAACGCTAAGATAAAAGAATGGGTAATCGATTAACAAAGATTTATACAAAAAAGGGTGATGATGGCAGCACTGATTTAGGAGGAAATCAACGCGTACCAAAATATGACCAGCAAATAGAAGTCTATGGTTCTCTTGATGAGTTAAGCGCTGCTATTGGGCTTATCATCACACAAACAGGCGTTCCTGAAGAGATTAGAAAATTTCTCAGCAACTCTCAACAAGACCTTTTCAATATTGCTGGAGAAATTTCTGCTCCTAAATTCAGCAGCATGGATGAAAAGAAAGTAGAGAAAATTGAAACTCTGATAGACAAGATTAACGGTGAATTACCCCCACTAAAAGAATTCGTCGTTCCAGGCACTAATCAACAGTCAGCTCAGACTCATCTCGCAAGAGCAATTTGCAGAAGAGCGGAAAGGGCCCTTGTTAAACTAGCTTCTGTAAAAGAAGTAAATCCTTTTGCTCTAAAATATCTCAATCGACTATCGGATGCTTTCTTTGTTATTGCTAGAAAATTAGCTAGAGAAGACAGTGAAAAAGAAGTGGTTTGGGATCATAAACGTCCCTAATCATAATCTATGAAGATAGATGAAAATTATTAAGTGGTTTGAACTTGAACTCAGAAGTCTATATGTAAGGCGAATGCTCAGTTATGAAACACAACAAAGAAACAGTGTAAAAAGAGAAAAACAACGTCAAAGAGAAAATAGATTACATACTGTCTACTATTTTCATGAAGTAAATGACCCATATAGTCATTTATGTGCCCAGATTCTAAAACCTCTAACAGACAATTATGAGATTGATCTCATTCCTTTGATTGTTGGAAAGCCGCCCAAGTCGTCAACGCCAGAAGCTGAGATGCGAATAAAACATAGTATTAAAGATGCTGCTATGATCGCCCCTTATTACAATCTTCAATTTCATCCCCTCACAAGTGAAATTGATAATCAAAGCATAGAAGTGGCTCAATCTATTTTAGTCAATTGTGATCAATCTAAGTTCATAAAAACTGCAATCCGAGTTGGAGAGGCGCTTTGGTCTAAAAATTCTGATGAGCTCCATTCAATGAATGATTCTAAAAATCACATGAAAAATAACCATTTATCCTCAGTTATCAAGAAAAATAATCTGACGAGAAAGAAAATGGGACATTATTTTGGTGGTGTTTTTGCTTATGAAGGGGAGTGCTACTGGGGCATTGATCGCCTACCTCATCTTGAAAGACGTTTGACTGAAGTGGGAGCTAAAAAAGAAAATAAGGGGTTGGTGGTAATGCCTAGAAAATCTTCTGTTGCTAATAAAAAGCAATGGCCCCAGCTTTATCTTGATATTTTGTGGTCTGCTAGAAGTCCCTACAGCTATCTTGCTATGAAGCCATTAGCTCAGCTTAGAGAAAAATATAATGTTGAGCTTAGATACCAAATTATCCTGCCAATGGTCATGAGGGGTATGAAAATTAACCCAGAGAAAGGCTTATATATCATAAAGGATTGTATGCGGATTGCTGATGAAAATAATATACCCTTTGGAAATATAATTGATCCACTGGGTGAAGCTGTAGAAAGATGTTATTCAATGTTTGATTACGCTAGAAAAAATAATAAAGAAGAACAGTACCTTCATGCCTTTGCAAAAGCGGTTTGGGCTGAGGGAAAACATGGGTATTTAACAAGCACACTTAAAGCAATAATTAATCAAATTGACTTAGATTGGGAAGAAGCAAAGATTGAATTGGACTCTACAAATTGGACAATTGAAACAGAGGAAAATAGAGAAACTCTTTTTAAACTTGGTAAATGGGGGCCGCCAACAATGACATTATCAAATTCTGAAGGGGAAAATCTGATTACTGTATGGGGCCAAGATAGAATTTGGTTAATTGAAGAAACAATCAAATTAATGCAAGTGAGTAATAATTAAGATAAATTAAATCTCCTAAATCAAAGGAACTAAGGCTATGAAATCAAATCAGAAAATATTTATTACTGGAGCCAGCAGTGGCATTGGGGCAGCCATCGCTGCAGAGTATGCTGGCCAAGGAGCGATTCTGGGTTTGGTGGCTCGAAGAGAAGCCAAACTTGAGGCCATTAAAAACAAATGCTTAGAGCTAGGCGCTGAGGATGTTAAAACCTATTCACTTGATGTTACTGATGTAGACCAATCATTGTCTACCGCAAAAGATTTTATTGCGTGGAAAAAAGAAGGGATTGATATTGTTGTTGCTAATGCCGGTGTTGCTTTCTCAGATCATCTCTCATCTGGTGATCCAACTCAAATAAATCAAACCCTACTTATTAATATACTCGGTGTAACAAACACTGTTATTCCTTTTGTGCCAACAATGAAATCACAAAAAAAAGGTGCCATTGTTATTATGTCGTCCATAGCCAGCTTTACTGCGCCAGCTTATTTTGGTGGCTATTCTGCTTCAAAAGTTGCTGTGAGAAGATTGGGAGATGGATGGAGGGCAACACTTCAAAAACATAATGTACAGGTCACCACAATATGCCCTGGCTATATCAAAAGCGAGATGACTGATATTAATGAGTTTAACATGCCATTCCTGATGGAAACTGATGTGGCTGCTAAAAAGATGGTACAAGCAATTAAATCTAGAAAAAAAACGTATATCCTTCCTTGGCAATGGCGTCCTGTGATTGCCATCTTAAGATTTTTCGGAAGAAAACTAAAAAGTATCTAGTTAAGTGAACGATAAGCCCATTGTTTTCCTTGATATGGACGGTGTGCTCGCTGACTTTTTTGGTGCTTTTTCGAATTATGCAGGAGTAAAACACTGGAAAGAACTGGGGCCTTCAGAATTATCCAATACTCTTGAAGCTGTCATCGGTAGTGATTTCTTTTCAACTATTCCAAAAACATGGTGTTGTGATGAATTGATTTCAATGGTGGTAGAATTTTCTGGGAGCTACTCTATTCTCTCATCGCCTCTTGATGGAGATGAAGAAAATTGTGCCTATTGGAAGAGGGTTTGGATCGAGAATAATCTCAAACCAAAACCATCAGAGATATTCATTGATAGAGATAAAGGAAAATATGCGATGCATCAAAATAAAAGTAATATTTTGATAGACGATAGGCCGCACAACATTACAGCATGGGAGAATCAAGGAGGAATCGCGATAAGATTCCAAGCAAATCAGGATCGATTAAGGGTCATCAAAGAAGTATTTATGAGTATTGACAAAAACTAAGCTCAATGGCGCTAGCTAGAATTAACCTTGATTTGTTTGTTTTAAGTCCTCAGCGACCAACAACTGTTGTACTACCTGCTCTATTTTTCGTATGTCAGCCCACTGTGACTTGAACACAATAAACCCCTCTCTATCAACAATAAAAGCCGCATTAGGGACCATTCCATAGTCTTTCAGTGTTCGTTCGTCAATGGGGTCTACAGCAACAGGAACAGCGGTAATTTCTGACAGCATTTTGGCATAAGCCATTCTTTCAGATGTTGTTGTTGTTTCTTTGAGTTCCGGATAGCCTCGTTCGCCCGCGTGTCGCTCCCTAGAATAAATAAAGAAGATTTCAACATCATTAACATCGTATTTTTGATACAGCCCCTTCCATAGATCAACTTGTGTGCGAGCAGGAGGGCAGGTCATCGCTACAAACATAAACACAGCTATTTGGCCTCGTTTATCAGACAGCCGGACTGTTTTGCCAGTTGTAGTTTCTAGCTCGAAATCAGGCGCCAAGACGCCAACAGGAGATTTAGTTCGAATAGTAGAGTATTCAGCGAATGCTTTTTTTCTTTCAGCTGGACTCTTCCCAAACATCTTTTTGACATCCACCTTGGTTGCAATTCCTAGTTTCTCAGTAAAAGTATAGTGACCAGGGTGCATGCTATAGTGTTCTGCAAAAACCACCCTCCCATTTAGTTCTCTTGGGGCAGAGCTCCAGGGCGCATCGCCCGCCATATATTGGCGCGCCATGTAGATAATTTCTTGTGAGCTAAACACACCCAGCGTAGTAATTGCTAACAGAGACCCAAGAAACCATTTATTTTTTATAATAACCAGAAGCTTATTTTTCATATTACTGCCTTTACTTAAAGCTCATCTTTCTTGACCAGCTCTCGAATAATGCCAAGCACACGCCTGGCATTTTGTTCGGTTGTGGGTGGAGGCTTGTCAGCCCCAGCTGTTTTTGCAGCCTCTGACGGAGATACATAATCAGGATGCTGTTTGTGTCTGACAGTCGTTAGCAAAAAATAAAGCTCACCATCCTGTTTTTCTTCTATCCCCGCTATGGCCATAAACCATGGTCCAGACAGATATTCTGTAATCATCAGATTGTCACCACGAAACGTGGTGCGTTGTAGATTTGGCGATCCATCTGCCAAGCTACTTTTTCCGTAGTGGAGGATTTCTTTAATAATTTCATTATTACTTTCTTTAATAATTTTGGAGTCTACAAAAGACGGGATAAAGCGTTCATCGCCCTTCCCCCAAACCCTAAGCGCTAACCAGAGTTGTTTCTTACTGATTGGAGCAGAGCTCCTTTCAGGGTTTACCGGAATGGATACGGCTTGTATTTCCAGCGCAGCAGTTTCCGTTATTTCTACGCTTTCTTTGCTTGGGGCAATGATTGGGCTTGTCCTTTAGTCTTTAAAAGCGAACGCCTACAATAACCCCCCAGCTTCTAGGTCGGTTTAAGTTTGCAAAGTAGATGCCAGAATCGGTGACCTCTTGGTTGGTAATTACATCCTCATTAGTGAGGTTGTTAATAAAGGCCTCACCAAACCAACGACTGTCTGCTGATTCCCACATAACTTTTACATCGAGGGTGGTATAACCTTCCTGGTGATCGTAAGGCTCAAGATTGAGTGCCCTGAGATAGATGTCATCACTTAAATAGAGCTGTCCACGCAATGTAAATGTTCCAAACTTGCCATTAGCAAAATCATGTTCACCGCCAATATGGCCTGACCACTTAGGGGCATTAATGAGCTGGTTGCCTGATACATCAATGTTTGTGGGTTCACCTGATGCATCTAAGAATAAATTACTTGGCAAAATAAATTTTTTGTACTCTGCGTTCAACAGACCAAGGCTTGCATCAACCCTTAGGTTGTCACTAAGCGCAGCAACAAACTCCAGTTCGGCGCCAGAAATATCAGCTTCAGCTGCATTCCTAACCACAATAGTTTGGTCAACCACCTGGAAAACTTGGAGGTCGGTATAGTCATAATAGAAAACTGATGCATTCAATTGCATTCTACCGTCGTTGAAGCGATTCTTGCTGCCAATTTCAAATGCGGTAACTTCTTCAGGATCATAACTTTCCGCGCTAGTCACGCCAAAGTTAAAACCACCGGCCTTGTACCCTGTTGAGACAGTCGCATAAACCATCTGGTCGTCATTAATATACTTATCAATTCCGAACTTATAGGTGCTTGAAGACCAACTGTCTTCTGGCGAGTAACTGTGAGAGCCAACATTTTTCCAACAATACGGCCAGCTTGCTGAACAACCCGGCGCAGGTGGGCGGATTTGAACTTTGGTGCCGCCTACTGCATCTTTGTCATCGCTTGTGGAGCGAAATCCAGCAGTTAACTTAAGTGTATCGTTTGGCTGCATAGAAAACTGACCAAAAACAGCAGAAGATTCGGCATTAACATCGTGTAAAACATTGATGGTTTTTGCTGCACCAAATGTTGGATCACGGTTAATTACGGTATTTTGAAACGCATTCTCATCAAGGTAGTAGAGCCCAAGAAGCCACTCCACAGAGCCCTCATCAGCAGATGTAAGGCGCACCTCAAGCGTTTGTTGATCAGACATCTGGGTTACAACCGCAGAGTCTGTAGTGCCTCCGGGAATGCCTTTTGCCCTGGGGCTCTGATCAGAATCTTGCACCAATCCCATGTCTGTGGACTGGTCAGCTGCAATAGCCGTTAATGTTGCAAAACCTAAATCATAGTCCAAGGTGAGGCTATAAGAACGGGTTAATAAATCAAAAGACTCCTCGGTGTCCTTATACGCTTCTCGCAGACCGCCTGAGGCTACAAAGCCACAGTCACCACAATTAGCAGGAGTCCCACTAGGGCTCAATGTGCCTGCTCCGGGTGTGTTTGTTCGTTTCCGAATCGGCCCAACACCTTCTTTATGTGTTTCTCCTCCCGCGAACAATAGGCTTACTTTCTCTGTCGGCTGCCACAGAAACTGAAGCTTGCTGGTCGCGTCATCCTTGTCGTTGCCTTCAGTGCCTCCGGCGATAAGGTTTTCTTGGTAACCGTCCTGTGTTTCGTTGTGTGGGAAACCAAACAATCCTGAGCCAGCAATACGTAAGCCCCCTTTGTCTCCCATTGGGAGATTGACCATTCCTCGAAAGCGTTTCCAACTATTGTCGCCCATACCATAATCCATGCTGGCCTCAAACTCATTAGAAGGTTTATTTGAAATAAAATTTATAGCTCCTCCATTTGCGTTCCGCCCATAAAGAGTGCCTTGAGGTCCGCGTAAAACTTCCACGCGTTCCATGTCGTAATAGAGAGCATTACCACCGCTCGGACGTGCTTGGTAAACGCCGTCTATATGTATTGCAACACCGGGGTCACTAAATGCTTCCAGGTTGTCGCTGCCCACGCCGCGTATCATGGCCTTAAGGTCTGAAGACTCAGTCCCAATTTGCAAGTTGGGCACAAACTTTGATAGTTCAACTATATCTCTGGTCCCCATAGAGTTTAAAGAGTCCTGGTCAAACGCACTAACAGAAATACCAAGAGTCTGCAGGTTTTCTTGACGTTTTTGAGCAGTGACAATAATTTCTTCAAGTGCTGCTGAGTTTTCTTGAGCGCTTATAACATTCCATGTGTTTGTTGTGGCAAACAGTGCCCCCAACAAATAGAACTTAATAAAAGTACTTTTTGTGGTGTTCATTTTTTCCCCTGAATATGTTTCGTTGATTAAGATTATATGATTGTTTGTGCTATAAACAATAAAGTCTCAGTCTATTTGTTGTTTCTTTACAATACCAAAACAGCACTATGGTTCAAGGATAACCTTGCCAATAACCGCTTTATTTTCTACCAAACGATGGCCTTCGGCAGCATCCTTTAGTGGTAATTTTTTACCAATGACCGGTCGAATTTTTCCTTCAACCGCTAGCTGCAAGCAATCACCCTGCACATCTTTTGAGCCAGCGTCCATAGCAGATGACAGCACGTTCAATTGTCGCATGTGTAATTTTTTAATATCTAAAGGAACAATGCCACCACCATGAAACCCTACTGTTACAAGCCTCCCGTTTCTCGCAAGACTGTCCCAGGCACCAGGCCAAAGATCTGGATCACCAATATTCTCAAAAACCACGTCCACTCCACGCTTGTTGGTGATTTTTCTGACTTCTTGCTCTAGATCTTGGGTGCGATAATTTATTGTGTAATCAGCGCCAAGATCTTTGGCAACCTCAAGACGGTCTTCACCGCCAGCTGCGGCAATAACGTGAGCGCCTTTTAATTTAGCAAGCTGGACAACAAAGCTGGCTAAGGCGCCTGCAGCACCCATCACCAGTGCCCACTCACCTTCTTTTATTTGTGAGGTATAAATTTCAGAGAACGCTGCTGAAGCGTGTCGGCAGATAACGGTTGCGTCAGCAAAGGTAATGCTTTTGGGAATTTTTCGGGCCTGAAAATCTGGCACTACAATATATTCCGCATACCCGCCTGGGGCCTTGATGCCAATCGGCCGACTTAAGCTACAGCGGCCACCTTTTTTACAGCTCTCACAAGAACCACAGCGAGCCATGCCCCGAATATTTACATGCTCAGTTATACGGCTTTGCTCAACCCCAGGGCCCACAGCGACAATTTCACCAGAAGGGTCAACACCCATAATTAAGGGCAGTGTATGCCCATGTACTGAGTTTCCTGCCCGCGCGTTAACATCAAACCCTCTGTTAATAGATACCGCACCCACTCGGACCAAAACCTCTCCTTCGTTTGGCTCTGGAGTTGCAGTGTCTTCAAACTTCATAACATCAGGCGAGCCAAATTCATGCACAACTATTGCTTTCATTATTTATTTTCCTCCAAGTGGTTGTTGAGTCTTACCTTACATGACTTTGATATACTGAAAAACAATAATTTAATATACAAAAAATATAATTCTTTCTTGGAAAACCCATTTTTAAAAAAAGGCCCTTAGAAGATCAAGATATAATGAATAATGATTAACCAAGTCTCAAATTCAAGCTCGTCAAATAACATACATAAGTTGGGGCCTCTCTGGTTGATGCCCGGTATTGGCCCAATAAACGCAATCAGCTTTTTTGCTGTGGCCATGATTAACAATGTTATTTTTTCATTGGTGCATTATATGCAGCCCTATGTATTCGAGGTTCAGCTGAAAATACCCGGCCCAGAACAGGGCTTATTAGTGGGCAACCTCACTGTCATGCAAGAACTCATAGTAATCGCAATGACCGGAATTGCAGGCGCCCTTGCTGATAAATACGGTAGACGACCTATTTTTTGTGGCGGCACACTGTTGATTGGTGTTGCCTATGCCCTATACCCATTGGCTGAGAGCGCAACTTTGTTGTATGTGGCGCGAGCTATTTTTGGGGTGGGCATTGCGTTTGCATCTACTGTCTTGTTGGTCTTTACCGGAGACTACTCGCAGGAACGGTCGCGTGGCAAATGGATGGGAGGACTAAACTTCATGCAAAGCATTGGTGCAATTACTGCGTCACTTGGTTTGACACAGATTCCTGGTATTTTACAAAACCAAGGGGTTAGCCCGATAGACTCTGTAGCTGCAGTTTTTATTATTGCTGTGTTAGTCGCAGTTTGTGGAACAGCAATTGCCGGCTTTGGTCTGAAACCTGCTCCTATTCATAGGGAAACAACCAAGAAAAAACCGCTTCATACATTGCTTTCGGAAGGGTTTCGTGAAGCAAAATTGAACCCGAAAATAACACTGGCTTATACAGCGAGCATGGCTGCACGCGGAGATATGGTTGTTGTTGGGGCGTTTACATTTCTTTGGTTAGTACGTCATACAGCAGACTTAGGGCTTGATATTCAAGAGGGCTATAGTCGTGGACGCATGGTAGTGCCTCTGATTACGCTCACAGTTTTGTTAAGTGCCCCAATCATGGGGAGCATTTTAGACCGAGTAGATCGAGTTATTGGTATTATTATTGCGTTTTCCATTTCTGCTGTTGGCTACACTTTTATGGGAGTCATTTCGGATCCGTTAGGAAACACGATATTTGCAGCCGCAATCTTGCTTGGATTAGGCGAAGGCGCCTGCATCATGGCATCAATAGCGCTGATTGGTCAGAACGCTCCACCAAAAACACGTGGATCAGTGATTGGAACTTTTACTGCAGCTGGAGCCACCGGTATGCTCTTGGCATCAGGGGTTGGCGGATACCTTTTTGATAACTGGACCTACACTGGACCGTTCCTTTTTATGGGTCTCGTTAATGCTGCTGTTTTGTTATTTGCCATCTATGTGAAGCTTGCTCACCCAGACATTACAGAGACTGAATAGCGATCACCCAGTCTTCTCAGCAGTTCTACCCAATTGAGAAAGTGCTGTCTGAAAAGTCTATGGCAATATTGATTCTGCCCTCATTGATTTGCCAGCGCTTAAGCGAAAACCCCATGGCTCCAGACGCACAAAATGGATCCTCAGCAGCTAAAGCTTCTGCTTCCTCCCACGTTTCTGTGCTGAATACAGTAACTCCAGCAGATTTTTCTCCATCTTTATCAAACATTGGGCCAGAGGCGAAAACTTTGCCTTGTTTTTCTAGGTTAATCAACCAGCGATAATGATCCAACATCAAGTCAGAGACGCGACTGCCATCAACAACATTTCGGAACATTAAATAGTAGGATTTTTGCAGCATCTTGCTTTTTATGGCTTCTACTTCAGCTGATTGGTCAGGCATTTTCTTCTCCATTGCAGGGCTAAGTGTTATTTGTTTTTTTGTCGTTTGATTCTTCTTCAAGCATTTCAATTATAGCGGCTATATCTTGATCTGCACGTCCTTCGGCCTCAGCTGTTTCATAGTACTGATGTATCGTGTCTAACAACGGGGTTGAGGCCCCGACGTCTTTTGCGAGAGCAGAAACACGACGCAAATAATTAAACATATGCCGAAAAGGACCAGCACCAGACTCAAACTCGCGCGTGATCATTATGGGTGCTTTATTAGAAAATGTTACAGACCCTGCGGCGCTTTTTGACAGGGCTCCAACCGCTTCATCAAGATCAATATCTGCTTTTTGGGCAAGATTGAGAACCTCTCCTGCAACAGAGTTGTGAATAGCAACCATCATATTAGCCAGTAGCTTCATTTTAGTGGCTGCACCAAATTTGCCCAAGTTAATACGCTTGTTTGTCATTGCTTCAAAAACTACTTGGGTAGACTTAATAACGGCCTGATCGCCTGATTGAAAAATGGTTGCTGAACGGTCCTTAACCATAAATGGCAGACCGCTAATTTCACAATCAAGCATGGTTATGCCATGTTCTGCTAAACGCGATGCTTGGAGTTTTTTATTTTTTAGTGGGTAACTGCTGAGTTCAATAATAATTTGACCACTGTGTCCAAACTCTATGAGCTCGTTAACAGTTGTTTCCAAGGCTTGAACAGTTGGGAGGCTTTGAACAATCATATCTGTCTGCTTGCTTATTTCCGCAACTGTTTTGGCCTGAAGACCGCCTGCTGCGACAAACTCAGGCTTTTCTACGACATCAAAACCAATCACACTATAACCTGACTGAATAAGATTGAGGGCCATGGGCTCCCCAATATTGCCAAGGCCGATTGATCCAATGGTTTTTTTCATGCTCCTCTTTCGTCGCTTTGTTGCAGTTTTTCAGTAACTATAGCCACAAGGTCTTTTTTGGAGACCTTGCCAAAAGTGGACAAAGGAAACTGATCCACAACCTCAAGTCGCTCAGGAAGTTTGAATTTTGCAATTTCATGTTGGAGCAACATTTTGTTTAGCTCATCAAGTGTTAATTTTTCGTTCTCTTTGAGAATAACAAAGGCACACATTTTTTCACCCAAAACAGGATCGGGCATCGCAACGCAAGCAACATTTTTGATTTTATGGCTGCCTAAAATTAGGTTTTCCACCTCTTCAGCAGATATTTTTTCACCCCCTCTGTTGATAAGGTCTTTTTTTCTACCTTCAACAATATAGTTGCCAGACTTGTGTTGTCGCATTAGGTCTCCAGAGCGATAAAAACCATCCTTGGTAAAAGCTCTTGTGTTGTGTTCCGAGGCATTGAAATAACCACGAAGCGTGTAGGGACCACGCGCACAAAATTCACCGACTTCACCAGGCTTCACAGGAAGGTCGTTTTCATCCAAGAGCATAATCTCATCGTCATCACACATTGCTCGACCTACGGTTTCGCGACGGACATCCAAAGGGTCATCGAGGCGAACGTACATAAGCATCCCTTCGGCCATTCCAAAGTTTTCCTGAACGGTGCAGTTAACCAAAAGGCGTTCAGTGAGTATCCGGGTTTCTGGTTGGAGTCTCTGTCCACCAGACTGAATGACCTTAATTGAGGTTAGGTCATGTTCCTTTACCAGCGGATCATGCATCCAAATAATAAGAAGTGCGGGAACAATATGAATGTGTGTCACCTTGTATTTTTCAATGAGGCTAAATACCTCGGCAGCACGTGTACTTTTGTGGAGAACTATTTTTGCTCCAGTCAACATAAAGCCTTGCATGCCTGGGCAGGCCAAAGGCAAATTGTGAGCAATTGGCAGCACTGCCAGCAAAACAGAGCTTGATTCAATTTTAGTATGTTTTGCTGCCAACTTGGAGTTACAAACATAGTCATTGTGAGTTCTGGGGATAAGCTTTGGAATTCCGGTGGTTCCTCCTGAGAGCAAAAACAATGCTGGTTCACAAGGATCAATTGTCTTTTGGATTTGTTCGATTTCTGATGGGTTTCTTGTGGTCGTTTTTGTTATCAAGCTGGAGAGAGAATGGAAACCATCGGCAACCTCACCTAACATAATTTTTGTTTTTAGCGATGGGTACTCATGCTCTATCCGATTCACGATATCTACAAAGTCGCAGTCTTTCGACTTATCAGCTGTGCAGATTGCAACCGCTTTTGAAATTTCCACAAATTGTTTGAGCTCACGATAGCGATGTGTGTGAAGCGCGAGAATTGGTCGGACACCAATTTTCAGGAAAGCAAAGTAGGTGTAAACAAACTCCAGAACATTTCCAAGCTGTAAAACAACGTGATCACCGCTTCGCAAACCTATATCAAGGAAATTCAGCGCCAAATTGGTGGCTCTGTCATCCAGTTCTGCATATGTAACCTCAGTTTTGGCATCACAAACAGCCACCCTATTGGCATATTTTCTACAAACTTCACTAAATGTATTGGCCAAGGTCGAGTCTTGCCAATAGCCCTTTTCACGATACTTTTGAACAAATTCCTCAGGAAATGGAGTGAACCCTTCTAACACTTCTATACCTCGTTGTTGCTCAGGTGGTGTTGGCAAAGCCGCCATCAATGATGATGGTCTCCCCCGTAACAAAATGCATATGCTCAATTAGTGCATAAACCACCTCGGCGACATCCTCGGAGGTGGCACAACGTTTTAGAGGGGTCATTTTTGCCCTGCGTTCCATGAGTTTCTCGTAATTTTCCCCCAACATGCGCTCCATCCATTCACCTTCCATCCATCCAGGGGCCACGGCGTTGACGCGAACTTTTGGCCCTAATGCAAAACTCAGTGATTGCGTCATAGAAATTACAGCTGCCTTAGAGGCAGAATAGGGTAAAGGCTGGGGGCCCGGCCGAAGACCGACAATAGAGGCGGTGTTTATAATGCAGGGGTCGATACCCTCATTGAGCAATGCCTTTGAGTGTTTGGCAACTAAAAACATGCCCTTTACATTAACAGCAAGCACTCGATCAAATTCTTCTTCGCTGACTTTGTCAAAGTTTTTTGCAAGCGTGCTGATTGAGGTGCCCGCATTATTAACAACTACATCCAGCCTGCCGTATTTTTGTTCGATGTCACCCAACATGCTCACAACACCAGCTTCATTGGAAACATCGCACTGAACCAACAGGGTGTCTGATCCTGCTGCATTGCATTTCTCGGCAGTATTGCTCGCAGAGTCAGCGCTTTGACTGTAGTTCACTATGGTATTAAAACTCTCGTTTGCTAATCTAATCGCAACAGCCGAACCTATCCCGCTGGCTGAACCTGTAACCAAAGCAACTCGTTTTGTATTGCCCATTTATGCTTATTTATATAGTTATTTTTGTGTCCTTCAAAGAGGACTTAAAAGTTTACATTGCGTATGCATCAAAGTAAAATTGCCATTCTTGCCATACACAACTAAATCAATGACAATAAATAGCTAATAGATGGAATGGCTTAAAAAATGAGAATCATTGACCTGCATTGCTACCCAAATACCCAAAAATGGATTGATTGCCAAGGTCCTTATGTGGAAGCATTGGAAAAATATTGGGGAAGAGCTTGGCAAGCAAAAACTGAAGAAGAGGTTGTTGCTGAATTTATGGAATTTGGTATCGAGGCTATGTTGGTTGCACTTGATTTGACAACAACAATCGAAACCCCTCCTTGCGACAACAACTACGTTGCTGGGATGCGAGATAGGCATGACACAATAATTCAAGCATGGGCAGCTGTTGAACCTGCTCTTGGTCAGGCTGCCATTGATGAGGCCAAGCATGCAATCAACGACCTCAATATGATCGGTTTTCATTTTCATCCAATCATGCAACATATCCGCGTTGACGATAAAAGCTTTTATCCTTTGTGGGATGAACTCACACAACTAAAGGCGCCAGTTATGATTGATGTGGGCATGACGGGAATGGGCGCAGGCACTCCAGGTGGGCTTGGAGCTAAAACCAGAAATGCACATCCTGCATCTATAGATGCTCTTGCCGCTGATTTTCCAGACCTTACAATCATTATGTCGCATCCAGGTTACCCCTGGATTGATGAGACAACAGCTGTTGCTCTGCATAAAGGTAATGTGTTTTGGGAAATGTCTGGATGGTCTCCAAAATACTTACCGGACAGTTTAAAAAAAGACATTCGCAGTCGTCTAAAAGACAAGGTTATGTTTGGTAGCGACTATCCTAGCATTCCCTACAAGAGGATCTTGTCTGAGTGGGACCAAATGGGTTACAGTGATGATATGCTTGAAAAATTCTTTCATAGAAATGCAGAAACAATACTAGGCTTATAGGTCCAAGAAGAAAAAGCTATTTCGCGTTGGCTAGTTGCTGTGAACAGGGTTGGAAAGAACACCTAAACCATCTATTTCAATTGTTACCACATCTCCAGGCTTCAAAAAAACCCCCTGCGGCATACCACAACCGGCGGGTGTGCCAGTGGCAATTACATCGCCCGGATACAGTGTGATGTGTTGACTTAGATAAGCAATTTGATGTTCGCATTTAAAAATCATCTCCTTGCTTGAAGAGTTTTGTTTCACTTCATTATTGACCATCAACTTGATCCCTAAGTTATGTGGGTCATCTATGGCTGACTTCGGCGTAATCCAAGGCCCCATGGGGCAACCAGTATCAAAGCACTTTTGTCCAATCCAGTCGAATAAAAAAGGCACATCGTGTCGTTTTGTGTGATCCCTGGCAGACAAGTCATTGATAATGGTAAAACCAGCAACAAAATCCATTGCATCAAGCTCGCTGATGTTGCGCGCTTCGCGTCCCATAACGATCCCAATCTCTGCTTCCCAATCCACTTGGTTGGAGTATTCAGGTAGATGTATTGCTTCATTGGCACCAATAATGGTCCCGCGTGTTGATTTGATAAAAAAATAAGGCCTAGTATTTTCAGGAGGCGGGGGCTTGCCTGACATCTCAAGCACATGGTCGGTATAATTGGCTCCGGCACAGTACAGCGTGCCAGGATATAAGATTGGTGGAGCCAATGTAACCTCATTAATGGGGGTACCAGAAGCATTGGGGTTTTGTGCTAACTGCTGCCCTATTTCCATGAGTTTTTGCTCGGTTGTCTCCCAGTTGTTTAGTATTTCAAGCACAGAGCCAAACTCTTCGCCGATGTCATAGATCGATTGATCGACCAGTATCCCTGGCCGATTATCCCCTTGGTTGTCTCGAAAGGTCAAAAGTCGAAACATTGTTTTTTCTCAATAGAATATTAATATAACTATCCAGCAAACAGAGTATCTCTGCAAGTTTAGATAGACAATTCTCGACTGTACACTAATCCAAGTCTTTGCCATAATCAACGTTCAGTTTATACACAAGTAAGAGCATGATAAACATCACCAATTTACGCGGGCTGATTCTCAAAAGCACAAAAATCGAAGAGGCTGTTGAATTTTATGAAACCCTGTGGGGCTTAAAAAATATTGACTCCCAGCAAAGCAACAGCGCTTTTTTTGAGGCAACAGGAGACGAGGGGTTTATTTTGGGGCTGGTGCCTGACAATCAAAGCGGTATTGAAACAATCCGTTTTGCTTTGGGGTCTCCCGAAGATGTAGACAACTCTTTTGCTGAGCTCAAGGCCAGCGGTCAAAAATTACTGGATAAGCCAGACAGGCTGCCCATACCAGGGGAATACTATGGATTTCACTTACAGGACTTGGACGGTACAAAAATTGAACTCAGCGCAACAACCAAAACCAATAAAAATAAAGAAAAAGACCCTTTTGCACCCCAGCGATTGAGCCACCTTGTTTTAAACTCCCCTGATAATGTTGCCCTCAAAGACTTTTATATCAATTGTCTTGGTTTAAAGCTGGCGGATTGGTACAAGGGCGATTTATTTTTTTTCTTGCGCTGCAACCAACAACACCATGTTTTGGGTATCGAGCGTAGCGATAATCCTTCACTAAACCATGTCGCCTTCCATGTTGAGGATTTAGACGCGATGATGCGTCGTATTGGAGTGATGACCAATGCTGGCCATGAACCGTTATGGGGCCCAGGAAGACACGGCCCTGGTGGTAACTGCTTTTGTTATTTTAAAGGCCCAGATAGTTTTGTCTTGGAGCTTACATCGGAGTTGATTGAAGTGTCAGATGATGAAGAGTGGGCACCAAAAGAATGGGTCCCAGGTCCTGAGAATGCCAATGTTTGGGGTACCGGAGGACGCACCGAACAAGCGATAAAACTAATGTCAGGCAAGGAAGGCTAGGCGTGGTTCGAAGAAGAGGTGGCCGCAAAGCTAAAGTTGCAATAAGATCAGCACCATTATCAGAAAAATTAAAACCTGTTCATCCAGGAGAGTCAGGTGGTCAATATAAACCACTAAATGATGAGGGTGTTGCAGATATAGTTGAGAATAGTTTTCGTATTTTAGAAGAAATTGGCTTTAATGAAGCTACTCCTCACTGCATTGAGGCATGCACAGCTTATGGGGCAGTGATGAGCGATGATGGTCGACTCC